>Ga0299912_10000171_pt1 | contig 67341 bp, 52 predicted proteins | sample RVTome_2_FD_207667 | JGI IMG/M metagenome (GOLD analysis project Ga0299912, IMG submission 207667) | Soil microbial communities from uranium-contaminated site in the Upper Colorado River Basin, Wyoming, United States - RVT95D214 (version 2) ... | reverse complement strand
CGCCCTGTCGTCATCATGCCTGTTGTGCCAGTAGAACTCCGCCCTGTCGTCATCATGCCTGTTGTTCCCGTCGTGGAAGGCAAAATAAACGAGGCGAGAGTGTCATTGGTAAAAACACGCCCATAGATATCCAAAATTCCAGTTTGGTCGCCCTGCCATGCTACGAACACATTCCCATTGGTTAAACTCGCAACAGACGGAAACTGCTGGGTAGATGTAGTGATTTGATTGATGCCAAATTCATTGCTGATGGCTGTACCACTAGGAGAAATGAGCCGCCCATAAATAACATTATTTCCAGCTTGGTTGCCCTGCCATGCCACGAACACATTCCCATTGGTTAAGCTCGCAACAGAGGGATAACTCTGGGTATTTGTTGTATTTTGATTAATCGTAAATTCATTGCTGATGGCTGTACCACTAGGAGAAATGAGCCGCCCATAAATAACATTATTTCCAGCCTGGTTGCCATGCCATGCCACGAACACGTTTCCATTGGAAAGAGAGGCAACAGACGGAGATGTCTGGTCAGCAGTCGTGATTTGATTGATGCCAAATTCATTGCCCAAAGCCACTCCATTGGGAAAAAATACACGCCCATAAATATCCCAATTTCCATATTGATTGCCATGCCATGCCACGAACACGTTTCCATTGGAAAGAGAGGCAACAGACGGAGATGGCTGGTCAGCAGTCGTGATTTGATTGATGCCAAATTCATTACTGATGGCTGTACCACTAGGAGAAAAGACACGCCCATAGATGTCATAATTTCCAGTTTGCAAGCCACTCCATGCCACAAAGACATTCCCATTGGTTAAACTCGCAACTAACGGGTACTGCTGGTGAGATGTTGTGACTTGATTGATCCTAAAGTCATTACTGATGGCTGTACCACTAGGAGAAAAGTGTCGCCCATAGATGTCATAATCTCCAGTTTGATCGCTCTCCCATGCCACGAACATATTCCCACTGGTTAAACTCGCAACAGATGGAGTCTCCTGGCTACCTGATGTGATTTGAGGGATGCCAAACTCATTGCTGATGGCTGTGCCATTCGAGAAAAAAAGTCGCCCATAAACTTCAAAATTGGTTTGAATTTTAAACCATGCCACAAAGGCATTCCCATTGGTTAAACTCGCAACTGAGGGAGTCCACGGCCACACGGCTGATGCTGTGTTTTGATTGATGTAAAACTCATCTCCAATGGCTCGCTTGACATTGCGTTTATTGGATTCAGGTTCTTTCTGATTCGCAGCATCGTTGGTCTGCGATTTTGTTGGCACCTTAAACGCTCTAAACGCAGCGGCAGCAGCAACTTGAGTAGCAAGGCCTATGGTTATAGCTTGGACAGGATGTTCAACAGCGTACCTCATTCCCTTATAAGCAAGCCGTGCCATTCCTTTGAATGGTGACATTATGGAGAAAGATTTTTCGCGGGCTTCTTCCTTACCAACGGAAGGAAGAGCTGAATTAAAAGTATCCTCAAATACATCCTCACCAAAATAAGGAAGCTCAGTTAAAGTGGTCGTAAACGAGTATCGGTTGATTTTTGTGAGTTTTCTTGCTTCTTTACGAAGTTGTCCGGTTTCTTGATTGGTGGTCGCCAAAATAGCCTGGTAGTCTTTCACTGTCAGATTGAGTTGTTTCTTGTTTTGTTGCAGACGAGTTCTGGTGTCGGAAAGAACCTGCTTGTAATCGAAAGGATTTGTTATGTCCTTATAGTAGTGCAAGAGGTGCATAAAATCTTGGGGATCGGGGGTCTTTCCTTGTAAGTTTTGGATATGAATCGCTGCATCCCTTCTAAAGGATTCTTCTACAAAACCAGGATAAGATTTTAAGAGCGCCTTAAAATCAGCACGTAGTGTCTCTAAAGAAGCCACAGTCTCTGCGTTCGGGTGTGAGTCTTGTAGACTTTGTATCCCTCTCTCATAAGTATAAGGCGAAAGAAGCTGGCTGAAGACAATACCTTGCAGATCCAAAAGTCTTTCTTGCACGGATGTCTGTGTTACGTCCTCCTGCTGCATCTCGTTAAGCGCAGAGGAGAAATGAGCCTGCCAGTAATTAAGATCATGCGCATAATCGATTTCAAAAGGTGTTTTGGCGAGAATAGAAGGAGCTATATCCATAACCGTGGACGCTAACCAAGAACACACCCCATTATAAACACGTGAGAACGGGTTTTTGATAAAGTCTGGTGTCCATGTCTGAATACCATTAGCCGATGCTTTTGCTTTTTCCTGGAGAAAATCTTCTAAAACTAAAAGGCGGGGGCGAGAGCGGTGAGGATCTTCAAGAGATGAATTCTCCAGTGGTTCATTGGAAGAGATATGGACCGCATAGAGAGGCTGAAAGGATGCATTTAAAAGAGCTAAGATGATCGTGTAACAAAGAAGCTTTTGAACTTGATGAAGCATACATTATTCCCTGCGGGTTGTGCGTTGATGTTGATCTTAAACCTTAATTTATTTTATATTCTCCAAATTAATAAGCTTACTGTTCAAGGACCATGCTTGATAAGTTCTCTCCTAGTGCAATTAATCCATTTCTTCCGCGGATATCCTTGCTGGTGCATAAAAGTTTCACTCATTTCTTTTATCATCTCTGGTCTACTTGTAAGTTATAGGGAGTACTTTTGTAGTAATTCTTTTCTTTGTCTTCCGCTGACTCTGCATAGACAGAATCCGAAGAACCTGTGTTATAGATATTGCCAACAATGTGGGAGGAACTGGTTATATTTTCTCTAAGGACGGACTCCTCCTTGAGCGCACTTAAATATTGAAACCGCTGTATACACTCCCGTTCTGAACCTAAGCTTTGCCTATCTTTAAATACACGATATTTGAGAGCATCTCTGACCCGTAAGCGGTCTCCATCCTCAAGTGCTAGCATTCCTTTCACCATCGCCATTATGCTGCCTCCTTTAGGATTTTGCAGTTTATCTATCCTAGCGAGTTTAGATGTAAAATAAGCTCGATCCCCAGATTGATACCGCAACCCTGCGCCCATTCTGTCAAAAGGATATTGATCATCCCACATCTCTACAAGCGTGACGCCATAGGCCCACGCATCTGCTGCTGCGGGAGAATATGTTGCTGCCTTTTCTGGATGATTGGTGCCTTGGGCAAAGCGCGCTTGATCCAAACGTCCTACAGAGAAGTAGCCCGTGTCTCCACTTCCGCTGGATAATCTATCAGGATCATCGGACTTCAACGTGCATCCAAAGTCAATGATTTGCGGCGTTCCATCCCGCTGAATAACAAAGTTACTGTTTTTAAAATCGAGATGATATGTGTTGTTGGTATGAAGGTAATCAAGTCCCTTGAGCAACCCTTCTGCCACATGCACAAATAACTGCTCTTTCATCCCTTTATCCCTCACCAAGGCGAGCTTCTTTTGGAAAAAGATTCCATTCCCAAATCCTGCTAACGGCATAAATTGATATAAAGCGGATTCCATCTCCTCATACTCATTATTATCATTCGCTTTATAATTGATGTAATCCAACAACGGCATCACATTGGGATGATTAAGGGAAGCTTGAATTTTTCCTTCCTGAAGAGAATCTTTAATCTTGGATTCACCTTTCACTTGCTTCGCACCAACAATACGTTTGGTATCTATATCACGAGCAACAAGAAACTTACCAAATTGTCCTTCGCCTAACGTGTACTCTCGCTTTTTCTTTTCCCCAAACAAAAAGGGAATCTCTATACCTGTTTGAGTCTTGATAATCTCGGCAAGCTTCGGTGTAATATCTGTTAAGAGCTCAAAATTACCACCTCTCAATTGGCCTGTAATCGTTGCCCGTTGAGGTGGCTTAATTCCTTTACCATCTTCTGTTGGGCTCCAAGGGTCGCTTTGTGGGCGCTTCACTTTTTTCATCTTAACAAGATTTGGTTTTGCTTCAAGATCTGATTCAGGATCCCGCGTAAGATCTCTTAGAGCTCGCTCGGAGAAACAGTATTTCTTAATAATGGGCAAATATTTCTTAACAACAGTCCCCACAACCGTCAAAAGAACAACACCGCCGCCACCACCACCAATAATTGCAGCAAGTTGACTCCCTGAAGGGCCACTATTACTTCCACCGTCTACAAGGGAAGAAGTTGTTGGGAAGCTGGTTGCCGCACTCGTGGAAATGAGTCCTGTCGTGCTTGTTGTGGAAGTCATTGATAGAGAACCCGTTGTACCTGTTGTGGCGGTCGTACCTGTTGTTCCAGTGGTACCTGTTGTACCCGTCGTAATCACAGGAAATTCGAGAGCTGCAAGCATTGAGGGAGTAAAAATACGCCCATAGATATTATCATTCCCAGTTTGAGCGCCATACCATGTCACAAAGGCACTGCCGTCTGTTAACCCTGCAGCAGAGGGAACGTATTCGTGAAGGCTTATCATTTGGTTTATGCGAAATTCATCACTGAGCGCCGTTCCATTCGCGGAAAAGATCCGTCCATAGACATTATAATATCCTGCTTGATCGCCATCCCAGGTCACAAAGACATCGCTGTTTGGTAAACCCCCAATAGAGGGAAGCCGCTGGAGTGAGGTAGTATTTTGATTGATGCCAAACTCATTGCTAAGCGCCGTCCCATTCGCGGAAAACACACGCCCATAAATATCATTATCTCCATTTTGATCGCCAGTCCATGCCACAAAGATATTACCATTTGATAAACCCACAGCACGAGGAGCCTGCTGGGTTCCTGTTATATTTTGATTGATGCCAAACTCGTTGCTGAGAGCCGTCCCATTCTCGGAAAAGAAACGCCCATAAATATCATAATCTCCGGTTTGAAATCCATTCCATGCCGCAAAAACATTGCCGTTTATTAAACTCGCAACAAAAGGAGACGCTTGGGCAGCAGTTGTATTTTGATTCATACGAAAATTATTACTGAGAGCTGTTCCGCTCGGAGAAAAAATACGTCCATAAATATCATTATCTCCAGTTTGAAATCCATACCAGGAGACAAAGGCATTCCCATTTTTTAAGCCCGCAACAGAGGGACGTAACTGGTTGGAAGTTGTATTTTGAGTGATGCTAAACTCATCGCTCAGAGCCGTTCCATTCATAAAAAAACAACGGCCATAGATCTCAAAATTTCCAGTCAGACCGCCATACCATGTCACAAAAACATTGCCGTCTGTTAATCCTGCAACAGTAGGAATATAGCGATTAGAAATTGTGTTTTGGTTGATGTTAAATTCATTGCTCAGAGCTGTTCCATTGGCGGAAAATATGCGTCCATATAGATCCTCATATCCAGTTTGGCTTCCTTGCCATACGACAAAAGCAGTATCATTATTCACACTTGCGACAAATGGATTCACATGGTCGGAAGTCGTGTTTTGGTTAATTTGGAACTCATCTCCAACCGCGCGTTTAACATTTCTTGAGGAAAGAAGCGGAGAAGGGTGTTCTGGTATTGATTTTTCTTGGAAAAGGGGTTTTTCATTTGCAGCTACTTGTTCCTGAGGAGTCTCTTCCCGAGGCAAGTCATCTGAGGGACGAGGTTTCGCCCCTGGGGTCTTAGAGATATCCACTCTAAAGGTGTTTAAAGCAGCAGCTGCCGCAACTTGGCTAGCAAGACCTATGGTGAGGGCTTGGACAGGATGCTCAACAGCGTACCTCATTCCCTTATAAGCAAACCGTGCCATTCCTTTGAGTGGTGACATCAAGGAGAAAGACTTTTCTTTAATTTCTTCCTTAATGACGGGAGAAAGAGAGGAATTAAAAGTATCCTCAAATACATCCTCACCAGAATAAGGAAGCTCCGTTGAGGCGGCCATAAAGAAACGCCGACTGGCTTTTGTGAGCCTTCTTGCTTCTTTATGAGGCTTCCCAGTTTCTTGGTTGATAGAAACCAAAATGTCCTTGTAGTCTTTCATTGTCAGATTGAGTTGTTTCTTGTGTTGTTGCAGATAAACTCTGAGACCAGAAAGAGCCTGCTTATAATCAAGAGGATTTGTTATATCCTTATAGTAACGCATGAGATGAACGAAAGCTTGAGAATCAGGGGTAGTTCCATATAAGTTTTGGATATGAGTCGCTGCGTCCCTTCTAAAGGATTCTTCTACAAAGCCAGGATAAGCTTTTAAGAGCGCCTTAAAATCAGCACGTAGTGTCTCTAAAGAAGATGCACTCGCTGCGTTCGGGTGTGAGGCTTGTAGACTTTGTATCTCTGTCTCATAGGTATAAGGAGAAAGAAGCTGGCTGAAGACAATATCTTGCAGATCCAGAAGTCTTTCTTGCACGGATGTCTGTATTACGTCCTCTTGCTGCATTTCGTTAAGTGCAGAGGAGAAATGCGCCTGCCAATAATTAAGATCATGGGCATAATCAATCTCAAAAGGTGTTTTGGCGAGAATAGAAGGAGCCAAATCCATGAGCTGTGCTCCCAACCAAGAACACACCCCATTATAAACCCGTGAGACTGGATTTGTAATAAAGTCTGGTGTCCATGCCTGAATGCCATTCGCTGACGCTATTATTTTCTCTCGAAGGGAATCATCTAAAACTAAAAGACGTGGGCGGTGAGGATGATCTTCACTGGCTAAGTCCTCTTGTTCATTATTGTGATGAGCGTGTACCGCATAGAGCGGATAGAAGGATGAATTTAAAATAGTTGTGATAATTGTATAACAAAGAAGCTTTTTGGTATGATAACGCATACAGTCTCCCAGTATTTTAGGTTTAAATTGAATTAGCTGTGATGTCCCACATTTTAATAAAATTATACTTTAATGTGTCATAATTTATAAATGTATCCCTTGTCAATGGCCAAGTGAAGACATACACATTCTAAAGTATGCGCCATCATTTCTATTTCTTGAGTGTTAAAGAAGGGAATCCTTCACTCTGGCTCCCGTTGTGCAAACCAAACTTCCCTGGACGCACCAGTTATAACCACTCTGGTGAAGTACGCCTTGGTTTTTTAGTTTTTCTTGAGGGCTTTTTTAGGCAGCTTCTGCGAAGGTTGCAAGATCAGTCAAGGTCTTTCCTTTGTATCCATTGATACCCCGTGGAGCTTAGCAACAAAACTGTGAAGTTAAGATGCCTCCTTAAGGGGAAGGAGTTTACCGTCTTTATCATAGAGTTCGATTTTTGCCTTAGATATTAAGTCCTTTATGTGGGCATTTATGGCTTCCTGCGTCATGAGCATCTTAAGCTTCTCTTTAACTTCTTCAAACTCAGGAATCTTTGCCTCACGAACTTCTTCTACCTTCAAAACATGCCATCCAAAATCAGTCTTCACAGGTTCTTTCGCATAGGATCCAGGGGTAGTGGCAAAAGCTACCTCAGCTATTTCCTTCGGAAGGACGCTCTTTCTCATGAAACCAAGGTCTCCGTCCTTCGCTGTTTTATCCTTTGATTTGGACTGAGCGAGCGTTTTGAAATCAGCTTTCCCTTTTAAAGCTTTAAGTATGGACAGGGCTGTTTCTTTACTATCCACAAGGATATGCCTTAAGTGAACTTCTTTTTCTGGGGGGAGACTTTTAATAACTTCATTATATTTAGCTTGTATAGAGGTGTCCGTAATGCCGTCTTTCACCTTGTTTGAAAGATAGGCTTGGGAAATAATTTGCTCCGCTGCTTTAGCAATGGCCTTTTGTATGTCTGGTTTTTTAGCTTCCCCAGAAGATTGAGCTTCTTTATTAATCAGATAAGCAGCAACCATTTGATTCAAGAGAATAGGAAAAATCTTCTCATCAGGCTCAGATTGATATTGCGTTGGAAGAAAAGATTTTGTGTCCATAATTTGAGAATATGTGAACTTTTGTCCATCAACAATGATGACCGCAGGATTGACAGCTATGGTAGGTGTTGATCCCGCTAAAATAATAATAAGACTTATTGATTTAAGAAAACTTGTTTTCATTTTTTCATATCCTTCCGATGATGTAAAACAATCGAACTGCGTGTATCTTATTCTCTATGCATAAAAAAAGCAAATATAGCCAATTACAAAGACTTACTAAGCTTTTGATGTAAAAATATACGGTTTGAATTTTGGATGGGAGGGTCAACATTTTTATTTTGCCTTTTTGACCATTTACGACGAATAAGCTGTCGCCTTTTAAGACAAACAAGAGAAAATTACCTGCGTATCCGGTTGTCACATAATTGAGGGTTTATCGTTGGTTGTAGGGTCCAAAACAGCATAGACCTCTTTGTAGGTAATGCCCGTATTGAGTGTTCCTATACCTAGCAAAGAACGGAAGCTCACCCGTTTCTTTCATGCAAAACCCCTGACTCCCGAACACAAGACCAAAGGCTCCTCGGCACGATTCTCGCCCCTTCGACAAACACTTGCCAGGATAATCCGTCTCAAGCAAAGGTAACGCTGGAAAAATACTCTTTAAAACCTCAAAACCTTTACCAATACTCCAGCAAAAGAAGCTCTTCGTTCGAGAAAATTTTCCCACATATGCAAGTGTCTGAAGAAGGAAGTGAGGTTATAGCCTATATTCGAGGCCTTCTTTCCCCAACCATTCGTAATAAGCCTTGTAAAGCTGACGAAATGATTCTCGTGCCAACTCGTGCTCGAGCCAGGCTTGAGTCATCAAATCCTCAATCAGTTTAAACTTACTACTTAAGCGTTGTGAAAGTTGTTCGAAATGAGCTATGTTTTCGATAGCCATGATAGATGTACTCCATCTTTTGTGGTTAGCGGCGGGGAAATGTTGTAAGCATTTGCTCGTCGCGCTCTCTCATTGTGAGAGAACTCTTTTAGTTTAAGAGCTTTTCCGTAAAAAGCAAGAAAAATTTATAAGGGTGGACATATTTCTTTCCATAAAGAGATCTAAATGGTAACATTCTCTTCCAGAAGCATACTCTTAAATGGACTTTGAATGCTAGAAATCATAAAAACCTTACTCCTAGATTTTTTAGAAATTCCTTTAGTCACGGGTGTATCCAGACGGACACATATTGAATCAGTCCCTGGAAAAGCAACAGTTTGTGTTGGTGTGCGACGGTGCGGAAAGTCCACATTTATGTTCCAAATCATCAAACGTCTTCTCGAAAAAGGAATCTCAAAAGAGAATATTCTTTATCTAAACTTCTTTGATGATCGTCTCCATGATCTACAGCATGAAGGTTTAGGGATTATTCTCGAAGCCTACTATTCTCTTTATCCAGAGAAGAAAAATACTGAAAAGGCTTATTTCTTCTTTGATGAGATCCAAGTTGTCCCTGGGTGGGAGCCTTTTATCGATAGACTCCTACGAACTGAAAACTGTGAAATTTATATCACGGGATCATCCGCCCATTTACTTTCAAAGGAAATTGCTACGCAAATGCGAGGACGGGCCTTAGCATGGGAAATGTTTCCTTTCTCCTTTAAAGAATATTTAGACTCTAAAGGAATTGATGCCTTAGGCTCCCTCTCTACAAAGAAGCGATTTCAAGTCCAAAAGGGTTTTGAAGAATACTGGCAGACAGGAGGATTCCCTGAAGTTGTTAACCTTACTCGAAATTTGAGAATCAAAATACACCAGGAATATTATCAAGCTATTTTATTTCGAGATTTAGTAGAAAGGCACGATGTTTCCCATCCAAAAGCCGTAACAGATTTAGCGCATAAACTTATTGATACAACCGGTTCGCTCTATTCTGTCAATAGCCTTACAGGTTATCTTCAATCATTAAATCATAAAGCCCCCAAGGCTTCCGTTTCTGCTTATGTAGATTGGTTTGAAGATGCTTATTTTTTATTTACTGTGCGAGTTTTTGATGCTTCCCTTACCCGCAGTAAAGTTTCTCCAAAGAAGATCTATTGCATAGACCATGCCTTTGTTACGTCCATATCCTCTGGAATTCTTGTTAATTCTGGCCATTTGCTCGAGAATCTTGTTTTTATATCCCTCCGGCGCCTTTCTCCTTCAGTTTATTATTATAAAACAAAAGCCGGCCGTGAAGTTGACTTTATCGTGCAAACTCAAGATCGGGCGAAGATACTCATTCAAGTTTGTGAAACATTGATCAGTGAACAAACAAAAAAACGCGAGATATTAGCTTTAAGTGAAGCGATGAATGAACAGGGGCTAAATTCAAGCATCATTGTAACCAGAAATGAGGAAGACACCCTTAATATAGAGGGTAAAACCATTCATATTATGCCAATTTGGCGTTTTCTACTTGAATGGTCTTAATGCTCCGTTATTTTATATTCTGTCTGTCTTATGTCTTGGGAAGCTAGCCACTCTTTAGCGGCCTTGATCCTTTGGTCAAACCAGTCTTCCTCCTCCCTTTCTTCATAAGGCAGAGCATTTAAGGTAGCGATAAAAGCATCTTGGTACGCAATCCATTGAGCTTGATCAGAATTCTGCTGGCCATCATATTCAGCTATGGCAATCCGTTCTTCAAATGCATCCAAAATTGAATGTTCCACAAAAGAATCGTAAATTGGACCCGACAAAACCGACAAATGTCCGTTTCCATTAGCTTTGCCGGTTTTGTCAGTTCGATTTTCAGATATATTTTCCACATTTTTATTAAAAATCCCTCCGGAAGAATCCGACAAACCCGACAGATGTGTTTTGTCGGGTTTGTCGGTAAGGTTTTGGGGTATGTTTTTTGTTTTTTTGTTAAAAATCCCTTCAGAAGGAACCGAGAGGCCCACTAATTGGGGATGAAAATCAAAAATTAATCCCTTAGAATTACCCGACAAACCCGACAGATCACTTTTGTCGGGTTTGTCGGGTTCATTTAGGGGTATGTTTTTTACTTTTTTATTAAAAATCTCTTTAGAACGATCCGACAAACTTAATGGGAAAGAACACTTGTCGGGTTTGTCGGGTTCATTCTGATACTTTTTTTCTAAAAATTTGCTCAGCCACTTGCTCATGATTGCCCCCTTGGTGAGACTTTGGGATTAACCGTGTAGGTAATTTTTGTTTTTCTGTCTTCTGGTATAATGCTTTTCTTAAGCCACCCACAGTTGACCAAGATGTCACAGGCCGTTTCAGCGGTACTCCTGCTATTGAGTAGTGCCCATTCCTTCCGATAGACATCTCTCACATCAAAGGTGCCTGTGATTTCTCTTTCCTGAATTTTCTTGGCGAGTTTTCTTGCGGATTCATAAGAGCCTTCTATGGCCATTCCATAGATACGCCTTGCATGCTGTTCCAGATAATCACACCATCCCACAGCACGTTCCACACAGTCGGTTGTTATGGGGCCTGATGTGTGTCCACTGGCAATGTTGATCAAATGAAAGATGAGCGCCAAGGATGGCATCAGCTTTCTGTATTTTGTGAGATGCTCGATGATGATGGGTTCATCATGGCTATTACGGATTCTATTTTCGTGTTCTGTAAGCCACTCATAAAAGATATCTTGCGCTTGGGTATCAAAATGGAAATAAGGAATTTCTGAGCCGGCATCCATTATGCCGCCATGATGAGTAAAGTTCATATTGGCAAGCTTAATCATGATATTGGAGGCCTGTTCTCTTGCTTGTCCATCAGGCTTTCGGTCTACGAGATCCCATTTCTTAAGTTCATCGGGATAAACCAACAGCTGAAAACGTTGAAGCAAGCCATCATTTGCAACGCCTGATAAGGTATGTTGGAAATAGGATAAGAGCTTACAAGGCTGGGTCGTACCCAGCAGGGAAACACATAGGTTTTTTGTATGGACTGTGTCTCGGGTAATACGATCCGCTGTGCTTGACCCATAGCCATTCCAGGCTTCCAAATAGAATGCTCTGTCTGCTTCATGGCCTTCCTTATCCCATCCTGCTAAAAGGCCCATAAGTTCATCGCGAAAGAAAAGAAGACCTCGACTATTCCTAGATAAAAGCTCATGCATTTTTTCAATGGTAACATCGTTTGTGCTATAGCGCTTACAGGTAGGTGTTTCTGGTTCTTTGAGATCTCTTAATTTTTCTTTGGCTTGGTCTAAGGCAAATTTATCGGAAAGGCGGGCTGCCTTCATCATCTCCTTTTTGATAACTTCCTTACTCGCCTTATAGGCCTCGATCTCTACGAAGTGGTTATGAAGTTCCTTTTCATAAGCGTCTCTTGCTTCGGCTTCTAAATATTCAAGGGGCCTCATGATTTCTTTAAGGGATGGGCTTTTGAGCGTACTGGGAGCCCCCACAACGCCTCCCCAGAGGTTGGGAAGGACTTCCCATGAGTCCAGACGTTTTGGCCTGATGCTACAGCCTGCACCTATAATTGAAGACGTCACAATCACAGCGCCTACAGCAACATAATCTAAAGGACATTGCATCCGTTCTGCAACATCAACCAGCCAAGCTTGATAAGGTTCAGGAATTAAGGAAGAGGGCAAGGGAACAACGGGGTATAGATCTTTTTTAATATTCCGAATGGGTTTAGGCTCAGGCCATTCAAGAGAAGAAATGGCTTGTTCAAGTTGTTCTTTAACGATTGAAACCCCTTCGAGAACATGGAGATCATTAAAGTCTGTTGGCTTTGTTTCTGTATTCTTAAACCGAGGGAAGACAACAGAGCATCCATACTTATTTACAACTTGTTCCGCCTTTTCTCGTCCAACATTGTGTTCCTTCCAGTGATCATCATCACCAGCAATAAGAATAGGACTTCTTGGATAGGCCCTTTTGAGTTCTTCGATGACGGGATCAAGGTTACCTGCATCAAAGGCAATTATGGTTGGTTGGTGAGTTGCCATATGAACACTGGCCCCAGTTGCATAGCCTTCTGTGATAACTATAGGCTTCCCGTCTTCAAGAACGCCAATATGGTGAAAACATCCCTTTTTACGACCGCCTGAAAGGAAACGCTTCGTACCATCAGGAGCTATGAATTGGAGGCTCCACAATTTACCTGCCGCATCCTTAAGTGGAATAACCACCATCTCACCCCGAAACCGAACGCCAAAGGCCTCGACCTTCTTGCGTGTAAGATAAGAAGGAGCTCCTCTCTCTGAGAAGCTATTCCATTCGGTTAGAGCTCGTGAAGCTGCTTCCTCGTAACTTCGCTGTCTTTCTTCCCCTGATGCTCTTTTTGCTTTTTCAATCTGCTCAGAAAGCCGTTCCCGATCTTCATAAGATAAGTCTTGGTTCTTGGGGCTCCATTTTTCATGGATGTCTTGGCTCCAATCACCAAAGGCGCCTGCCATGCCATAAAAGACATACCAGCCATCTTTATCGCTTTTTCCTTGGGGAGCAAAGCGATGGATAGAACCATCAGCTATAAGATTACCTTTAAAAGGGATGCCTGAAAGCCGCATTGCCTCAATAAACTCTCGCTCATGATCCCACGAGTTTTGAGAAAACGAAGGCTTGAGAGCCACATGCGCGTGGCCCTGAGTTTGATGTAATGTTTCCATAATTTTATGCTTTTTCTCAGAAGGTTTCTTTAATTATCATTGGCTGCGTCTGGTTTATTGACTGTTCTTTTTTCAACGAATTCAAGGAGGTCACCAAAACGATAACGCGCAAGCCTCCCTACCATTACGACAGGGATGGGGTATCTTTTTGTCGACTTCCAACACGCAAGCGTAATCTCTTTGACGCCCAGATAATCAGCCGCTTCTTTTCGCGTTAAAAGACGATTTTTGTTAAATTCTTCCATAAATTATTTCCTTCCCTCTATGGTTGTGAAGCACGCTCAACTCAGATCAATTCTGAAGAAAACTAACCTACCCAACAAACATCCCCTTAAATCCGGGTGGGGGTGGATAGAGTTGTGCCTCTTTACTTAAAAATAGAGCTAAGAAAGAAGTAATAAAAGTTTGGTTTTTAAATTTCTAACGTGGCGTCTCTAAATATATCCACATATAACGAGACATAGTTTTCAAGTAGTGTTGAGAAGTTATCGTGGCAATTTTTTTGCCACGGTTGAATGTCTGGAATAAATATGAATGCCCATAAGGATTTAATGAGCCATGACTCGATTTTTTAACATAGGGATAGAATTCCTAACGGCTTCCTCGAGTTCTTTAACCCTATCTCCAAAAGGCTCTATGGGAATATCAATCTCTTCGCTACTTACCCAGGAAGGTAGCGGCAGAAGGACTTCCTCTAAAAAGAGAGAAGCATATTTAACATGAGGGGTTGAAAGATATAAAAGCTGTAACCTAAACCAATCAGATAGCTTTAAGAACTCTTCAATTTGAGCTGGCTTGTTAAAGGAAACAGGCTCGTTGTTTTCTTTCATAAACTCAAAAGCTGCAACAAAATGGCAGACATCCTTATATTTTCTAAAATGTGTCCTCAAGGCCTTTTCTCCGCCGAGGGAATACCCTTTTTTAAGTCCTTGCACATTGGTTTTGAGGGGCATTGTTCCTAAAATCATCTCGATCGCTTCAGTGATACTTGCTTTTCGTATTCGAATATATGGCTCGTATGTTTCGCCAAGTCGAAGGAGGGTCCATACAAGGTGATCAATGGACTTAAAGTGATTCTCGTCTTCTCGTTCCTTAAAATCTTTTTGGATATGCCGTAAACCATATGCTTTCCCACGGGTATCTACCAAGTAACCATCATCAGGAATTTCTAATAGGAACTTCATTTTAGAGAGATAACGCTGACTTGCATTCGCTTTCTTAGCCTGAATGTAGAACTCTACATCTAAGGTTAAAACGATCTCTTTTCGCATCTCATCACAATCACAGACCCCTTTACATGCGCAATTGGGAGGATAGAGAAGAAGCGCCTTAATATGATGAAATACTCCATAAAGAATAATATCACGGTAGTCCGTTAAATATTCACGAGGGATTTTTTCATACTTGTCCCATAGGCTCATTCTCTTTCTCCCTTTTTAACGTCTGTAGCATAGCCTGTGTGGCTTTCTCAACAGACTCTCTTACAGGATCAATATTTAAGCGCGCATAGACCGCTGTCGATTGAGAAGATTTGTGTCCTAAACTACGACCGATCATAAAACTATTCGCCCCTGTTGCTGCTTGCCAACTTCCCAAAGTCCTCCGCAAATCATGAAGTCTGAGGTCTTTAATGTTGGCTCTTTCTAATATCCGTTTCCATCCTGCTTTAGGTTCCATGAGATGACCTGTCTCCCCACTTCCTTCAAAAACCCATTCTTTTCTTCCATAAACTTCAAGACGATTTTTTAAAATATCAATAATGGTCTCGATAAGGTGAACTCTTAAGGGCTCACCATTCTTTGTTTCTGGCACCAGCCACTCCCGTCTTTCAAAATGAATATCCCCCCATCGCATGGCAAGAACGTTCGATCTTCTCACCCCTGTAAACAATGAGACATAAATATAGTCTCGAATGGTATCATTCGTCTCAGCCTCTAAACTTTCAAAGAAGCGAGGGAGCTCATCAGGATGAAGAAATCGCTCCCTGGACTTTTCTTTGAACTTCTTCACACCTTGAGCTGGATTCATCCCCTCCCAGCCCCATTCAATGGCTTTATTGTAGATGATGTGTATTCTCGCTAAAAGACGATTGGCTTGGTAAAGACCATTTTCCTGACGAATTTTCTCATGAAGTGATTGAATTTCCTGCTTGATAACGTCTGATAATTTTCTTCTAAACCAATGCCCTAAAAATCGAGGCACATCTTTTTCATCATACTTCCACGTCTTCTTGTGAAGTTTACTGTATCGTTCCATATACATGGAAAACATCTCGCCAAAGGTGGTCTCCGCTCGGAGTTTTTTCTTTTCTTCATTGGGGTTTTTGCCTGAGTTTATCTCTGCAAGAACTCTCTGCGCTTCCCTACGGGCATTTTCAACCGTCATTTCTGGATATTTACCCAACGTCACACGAATGGGCTTGTCATTGAGTTTCCGGTATACTTTAAAAGACTTAGACCCTTGTTCCGTTACCATCAATTCAAGGCCTCGTACCTTGGTGTCATAAACATAAAGACGCTTCCCTTTCTCAGGCAAGGGAAGAGCATCTAAGCTTTTCTTTGTAAAATTAAAGTTTGAATCTCGTTGTTTCATTGCATTTCCTCCACTTAAATCAAAAGACCTACTGAATATTTTCAGTGGTTCCTCATGCCCCCTTTCGGTATACTCGGGTATACGCCGGGTATACTTTAGAGGTGTATTTTGATATATATTGATCAAATTCCAACAAAATGATGGTAGGGAAAACGCTAGTGTTTGTAAAGGTTCTTCTAATTTTCTAAAACTAGAAACAAGTCAAACTTTGTGACTCTTAATCAGCGGGTCGAAGGTTCGAATCCTTCAGCGCCCACCAGGGAAATCAATGGCTTAAGGATTTTCTAAAAAAGTCGCCATATTAGTGGTGCCATCAAACAATTTCCATGGTTAAGCCATGGAGTTTCACTTTCTTACATTTGCAAATATCATAAATGGAATTGCTCTAGACAAAACTTTGTGAAGAAACTTTGGGATTTTTATTTTTAAGGATCTTGCTGGAAAAAAACCATACCATATATCACAGACTTGGAATGGGGATAACAATTTTTCAAACTCTCCCTTTGAAAAAGCAATACCAAGGGGATTGAGCGCACCATCATACATCCTAACAATTTCATTAATAGAGTTTTTTTGATAAATATTTTCTCTCCCACGGCCTTGTAATCCTGGCTTAAATAACCGGATAATTTGTCTGAGTAACGGCCAATTTTTGAGAATAGAGTTTTTATAATAGACGCTAATCAAGGCAGTTCCATTGTCTTTTAAAACCCTATGTATCTCCATAATTGCATTTTCCGGATTTGGTGTATGATGAATAACACCTTGACAATTTACATGATCAAAAGAATTCTCTGGAAAATTCATCTTCTCAGCATTTTCTTGTACAAAAGTAACATTAGAATTTGATGCTACATTATATAAATATGCTCTTTCTTTTGCTATTTGTAAAGAATTATTAGAGAGATCAGCTCCTACAATTTTTTTAAAACCTCTTTTACAAAATTCAATTGTCCAAAACCCAGGTCCACACCCAAGGTCTAATATAGAAGATTCTTTATTAATATTAAAAATTCGCCTATCTAAATTCCCAGCAAAACAATCTGTAATGTAAATGCGCTTGTGTTCCTCAAAAAATTCTAATGTTCCTGGTTTATATTGACTTTCATTGACAAACAGAGGATTACTATCCCAAAATTTCCTAACATCTTCTATTCCAATATTTTTTAAAATTGTCATCAATTTATCCTCAAGGCTTATTATAAAATTCAAACTTAACATGCTATAGGTCTTCTGAATTCGCAACTCAATTCACTTCTCTTTCTGGGCGCAAAAAACCATAATAAAAGGATGACCCTCAAAATAAAGCGAAAAATTATCTAAAGGCACACCCAAAATCATGCGGTCTTTGTACCTTCTGCATACTTAGACAGAACTAATTGAATCGTTTGGATGATATTTATAAGATATTTTCGTGTTACTTGATGAGAAAGGGGTATAAGACCTTCCCGAAGGCAAAGAGGAAGGTTTACAATACCTACGGCTGCATCACGCGATACTGGACATCCTTTATGTCCAAGTTTTTGGTATGCTGGCAAGTCTGCAATAGAGTAATCAACGATTTTCCCAATTTCTACCCCACACGATTTTTCTAACTGACTTACGATCGTTTCTCTTAATGCTGCGGGTACAAGTAAAGGAAAATGGCTCCAGGTATTCCCCTTCTTAAAGGGAGGAAGTTTAACATGTGGAACATTTACCAAATTTTCCCAATAAAATTGAGCTATTTTTCGTCGCTCTCTAATGCGTTCATTGTACTTTGCCAAAGATTTTAAGCCGATAGTTGCCTCAAAAGAAAGCACGGAGTAAAAAAAGTCTTTTGGAAGCTCTATCGTAGAGGGATTATAATAATCTGTATATCTCTTCAAAAATGTCGTCTTATGGGTCAAAAAATATACAACTCTATAAAATAGTCTTGAAAAAGCAATAGTTGCGAGAAAAACGTAAACGCGCGTGAATAGAGAAGATTTACGTTGTTGCTCCTTTCGATCCAGTTTTACAAGGTCTCTTACTTTTCTTGCTAATTCCTTGTCTCGAAGGGTTAGCATACCTCCAAACCCAGTATTTATGAGTTTGGAGATATTCATCCCATAAAGCGCCCCATCGCCGTGGAGAGTTACAATTTTACCCTTTTCATCTTCACAGAAAAAACTGTGTGCACAATCTTGTAAAACAACAACATGGGGAAATTTATGCTTAATAATGTGATACAAATCTTCAGTTTCTTCAGCAATCCCAAAAAGATGGGTTGGAATGACCATAATCGTGTCAAAATCAATTGCCTTAAGATAATCCTCGGGGTTTGGTTGTAATGAGCCCAGGACGTTATCTAGAAAGACTGGTATGTTCCCTGAGAGGACAATAGCGTGTGCTACAACAATACATGTGTAACTGGGGAGAATAACTTTTTTTCCTTGGGCCCCTAAGGCTTTTAAAAGGTAAAAAAGACCGGCCCGCCCATAACGAAAGGAAATTGCATGTGCATGACCGGACTTTTTGGCCATTTTCATCTCAAACCTTGAAACAGCTTTAGGATCTGCTGGCAAAAAGCAGGCTAAGAGTTCATTCCAGTCATAGTTTGGTGCAAACCTTGGAATCATGAGATTTGACGCTGAGCAAAAGTATTAGCTGAAGCCATATGTTGATGAAATCCAAAGGCATGAGCTTCCCAAACCTCATAACCATTATTTTGAATTTTTAAAGTTAACATAGGGTCGTTTAAATCAATATTAGCCACAAGAGAACTTGAGCGCGTTTTACATGGCCTCATAACATATGAAACAAGGCTTTTCTTGAGTACCCGCTGAAGCATTGGAAAAGGGAAAAGAATCATGCTTACCAGTCTTAAAATCACATGTTTTCCTGGTGTATTGAGAACCTGTTTGCGTTTTATGGCTTGATAACTCCATGATAATTTATTTTCTTTGTGTTCGAAGTTTTCAACAGAAGCTCCTTGCGTTGTCCAACCTTTACATGTCAATCCTACAAGACTCTCATCAGTCCAAGTTCCTGCGTCCTTTTGAAGGCCTTTGCGAACGCAAGCATTACGAAGAGATAGAGCTATGAAAGCATTTTTCGATTTTTTTAAAAAAATACCAGCATCTGCTAAAAAAATTTCTTCTCTTAAGGGTTCTTTGTGCAGCAAATTGTGAGAAGAATGTGAGCCTTTAAGACTTATTTTTGAAAAAAAGGCCCAAGAATTAAAAACAGGCGTAAAGTTTGGGCCATCAACTGTTAGGGGTGTCACAGCATCAAGACTTCCTTGATGTTGACATAAAAACCACTCTGATTCTCTAAATTCTTTCAAGGAACCTTGCTCTTCCATCAACAAAAATCCACTTGGATAAACAATACTTGTTCCTCGTGTTCCTATCTCTCCTCCATATGATCCGTCTGGAAAGCAAAAAAGAGAAATGAAATCCAAAGATTTTTTTAAGGTAGGAATGATGAGGTGAAGTTCTTTTAGAGCGTAGGCACCTGCAAGAACATAATGGTTTAAAAGAGTTTGGTAACCCGGATCAGGTCCTCCATACTCTGGAAACCAACCTTCTTTTGAGTGTTGAAACATTAAGAAATGATCGAGCTCTTCATTATTTTCTACAATTCCCAAAAAACGTCGGGCCATTCTTTTAGCAAAAATAATCGTAGCTAGGTGGTTTGCAATTAGACCATGAGTTTCTCTGGTCTTGTCAAGAAATTGGAAAGATCGTTTTATAATATCCTTAATGACCTTATAAAGACTAGAATCAAAATAATGAGGATATACATAAAATGCATAGAGCAAGTTAAAGACGATAAGACCCGTAACGCAGGCAGAGCTTTCCCAAGGGTATGCTTCTTCAAAACTCCCATTTCTTCTTTGAAGAGTCTTCATTCCATGAACAGTTGCTCGCACAATTTTAATAACACTTTCCTTGGATAGATTCAGTTGTTCATGCGTGTCGAGAAATCCAGCAATCCCGCCTTGCCACGTTGCATTTGCAAAATCTTTCGTTTTCCAACCCCAGTATTCTCGGTCTGCAACTCCAAAACTTCTTGAAGAAGGATCAAAGTCTATAGCATGAAGCCATTTCAAGCCTCCTAAAAGAACACAATGTTCTACCGCTTTCTTTTGTTTTTCAACGTTAATTTGCTGAGAAAAATCGTTTTTCAAAACACACCTGTACAGCTTCTTTAAGAGTTAAAAACTGAAAATTGTTGAGGGCAGAAAATGTTAAAATTTCTTTGAACAAACCATCCCATTGATAGAAAGGATCTGCGGAGCGGTCATGCCAATTGATTGCAACACAGCCATTTCTTTGGATTACTTTCTTTAGAAGTTCTTTGGTTAACTTTTCGATTTTTTTGGGTGAAAAGTTAAGGTCACAAAAGAGCGGGCCATCCATAAGAAGAAGAGGAACTTCCCAAATAGTGCTTTGAGATTCTTTATCAACAAGAATCTCAAAGGGACGAGCCATACCACCTCGGAAACCAATGGTACCATTCCACCCGAGCGTACTATCAATCTGAAATTTAGATTTCTTTATAACACTCCAAGCTTTTCTACCAGGTAGGTGAAGCCAATGCTGACGCAACAAATTAATTTCATGGCCCATGGCAACTTCAAGAACTTCCTTTTCGCGTTCTAAAAAATTTTGGCTTAGCGAATAAAAACTACCATGAAGTCCTACATCACATTGGAATTCCTTTATTAAAGCTTTAAACTCCAAGAATTGGGGGTGATTAACCGTGTAAGAAGGATCCATAATCCATTGCATTGGCCAATAAAAAGGATTTTTTGAGAATATGGGGGAGGCCGCAAAAATGGTTGCTACACTTTTAGAGGAAGTAGAAAGGGACGCACTTAGTTCCAAAAGGGTTCTAATGGAAGGCAAAAAGCTTCTTTTATTCTGCTTAAAAGAAGTCATTTTACGTTCACTGATTATCCTTTTTAACATGAGCTTTGGTGAAAGTTCTAAGTGATCAATATCATGGGTGATACATAAAGTATGCTGGCTAATCAAAGGGCGACAATGTTGAAGAACACCCTTCTCTTGAAGCAAAGTTTCAATGCAGATCTCTGTGTAAGGTTCAAGTTGAGGTAAACCTGAAGAATAACCATAGCGTGCTTCGAATAAGTCATTTTCAAAGTTCTTTGCCCATTGCATAAAAAGTGGAGGTATTTTGTGAGACAAAGAATTCCGCAAATATTGCTCAATATCTATTGGAATGTCAAAACACGCCCGAGCACATAAAATCCATTGATCTATCAAAGAATTTTGAGGTGAAAAAAGAGAGGAACTCACGCAGTTCTCCATTTAATATTATATTGCCTTATCCATGATTCAAGGCATAATAACATCCAAATTTGATGGGCTCTTTTCTCATCAAGGGCAAATGGCAATTTCGTGTGAAAGTGTGACTTAAGGAGTTTTGCCCTCTGTTCTTTTGAGATGAGAGGATCAAGAACATCACCATCCTTTAAAAGTCTTCTTTCGATATCCTCTCGCAGTTCTTTACGAAACCAATAACGGAAGGGTGTGGGAAATCCTCTTTTCGGCGCATTGATAACTTCTGGTGGTAGCCAGCAGGAAACCGCGTCTTTAAAAAGTCCTTTGAGCTTGCCTCGCGATAATCTTATTTCTGCTGGAATATTTTGAATGCAGTTAAGGAACGTTGGGCTCCAAAATGGAGTTCGTGTTTCAAGGCTGTACGCCATAGAAATTTTATCTTCAACCATAAGAAGCCCAGGAAGGTAGGTATTAATATAATAAGTTTCCAAAGCTTCGAGGGATTGTGGAAGACTAGACGCTAAAAATTCTGGAAAGCCTTGTTTCGATTTTCCCTTATTCAACCCTTCAAATGGAAAATTGGCCCAAAGGCGAGGAGCTAAATAGATTTTTCCAGAAAGGACTCCGAGAAGAAGATTCAAAAACCACGGCCATTCCTTTTGATTAAGAGAAGCAAGAATCTTCCATGAAGAAAAACGTGGAAAATGTTTAAGTGCAAGGCACGCCTTAAAGAGCGGGTACCCTAAAAATAATTCATCCCCACCATGTCCTGCCAAAATTACCCGTCTATGCTTAGCGGCCTGTTTCGCCACGATTAACTGGGAAAAAGAGCCCATACCCATCCGAGGTTCTTCTAGGACTTGAATTAGCTCATCAAAAGACTGAAGAAAATCATCAGGTGTAATGGGAACTTCAACCTGTTGAACTTGATAATATCTCGCTGTTTTTTGAGCAAATATTCTCTCATCATACCAACTATCTCCCACGTCATAGTAGCCCGTGAAGGTGAGAAAATCTTTATGGTTCTGTGCAGCGAGGGCAACAATGGTTCCACTATCCAAACCTCCTGAAAGGTAAGCACTTACAGGAACATCGCTTAAAAGGTGGCTTTTAACCGTTTCTTCAACTGCACGTCGTACATAGTTGACCCATCCATTGTAGTCATTTGGCTGATGAGTCTTCTGAACTGGGTTTAAATTTTTTTCAGACTTTTGCTGAGGAAAGGCCCATATCTCTAATTTTTGTGATACTCCTTCGTTTTCATTTAGGCGTAACAAAAGACTTTCTCCAGGAGAAAGCAAGCGGACTCCCGAAAAAAGACTCTTACCTTGCGGCCAATTTTCAAACGTTAAATAGGTTTCTAAGACTGATTCGTCTATTTGTCTCGAACCACTGGGAAGAAGAGCAAAAATGCCCTTGATTTCAGAAGAAAAAAGAATTGTCCCGTCTTCCATTGCATACCAGTAAAGTGGCTTAATACCAAGAGAATCCCGAAAAAGAAAAAGACTTTTCGATCCTTTCTCATAATAAGCCCCAGCAAACATGCCATTGAGCCGTGTCAGCGCATCTTTTCGAGGAAATTTTTTAAGAAGATAAAATAACGTTTCAGTATCGCTATGCGTATTAAAAATTGGGGGTTTCTCTGAAACAAGCTCATTCCTGAGTGATAAATGATTGTAAATTTCACCATTATAGGCCAAAACGGATTCATCATCTCCCATAGGCTGGGAGGCAAAAGGAGAAGAATCCAAGATCTCTAAACGTTGATGCCCCAAAAAACAATGCCCATCATCAGAAAACCAACTCCCTTCGCTATCAGGTCCGCGGTGTAAAATGGACTTGAGAGCGGTCGGATAGCGGTTCTTCAAAGACTGAACTGATGGGCCAAAGGCTCCTATTATTCCACACATGTTTTAATCATTTATCAAATCCAAAGACCTTCTATGCTCTAATATTGCCATCAAATGACGTAAGTTTTCTTCATGATTCACTCGAACAATATAGATGATCAAGAAAAAAAAGAATGTATTAAAACCGAGAATAAGCGATCCCAAAGCAATGAAGAATGTATGAGGAGAATGCGAAAAAGTTATTTTTAAAGCGAGCCAAAGAGCTGGCCAAAAAGTCTCTTGATTTAGGTTAATGACTTTCAGCGTTTGGATACCAAAGACAATGCTTTCGTAAAAACCGATGAGTAAAAGGAGAAATATCAAATACTTGAAAAATCCATATGGCTTAATCGCAAGAGCATAAAGAAGATGCTTTCGACTAGATTGGAGGACTTTTAGGTTTCTTGGGGATGTGTTTGCCTTTTTTTCTCTTTTCCACACAAGTCGCCCCGGAATTTCTTGAATTTGCGCTCCCTTCAAAAAGAGCTTTTTTAAAATTTCAAGATGAAATTCCTTACCCCGTTCTAACAAACAGAGATTTTTAATAACTTCACGCCGATACCCCCTCACCACGCAGGTAACGGTTGAAAGTTTTTGAGGAAAAAACCGAGAAAGGATCCAATTGGCTAGCTTTGATAAGGCCAACCGTGAGAGGGGAACCCCTTGAACCATGCCACCCTTCATATAAGCACTCACAACAACAACATCTATATTCGGCTTATGTGAAAAGACTTCTAAAATCTCCTGAATATGGTTCAGGTCGTAGCTTAAATCCGCATCAAGCGCTATGATAAATTCGCCTGTTGCTGCTTGCATTCCCACTTTTATGGCATCACCCCTTCCTCTATTACGATCAAAGGAAAGGATACGAATCGATTCTTTCTGAGTGGACTCGAGAACCTTCAAAGTACCATCCGTGCTGCCATCATTTATTAAAATGAGTTCCCATGAAGAGATGTTTTGCAACTGAGATAAATAATACTCCACCTGTTGTATGGTATCGGCAATTGTTGCTTCTTCATTATAGCAAGGGATCAAAATGGACACTTTCTCTTTAAAAGGGGCCACGGGTAGTGTCATTTTTACGGCTGCAACTGTGTTCGTCATGATCTGCAAAACCCTCATTTAATTTCCAAGTTGGGTATTATTTGCCATCTTTGGCAAGTGAAAAACTACAAATCGTTGATTTTCAAAAACTATTGGAAATGCATATTGTTTTTTAAGTTTTTCCTTCTGCATAACAACGTAATGGATGCCATAAATGCGCTGAACGTTTTCAAACCATTTTTCATCAAAATTATAAAATGCATTTTCAACATCCGCAGTTAGTTTGTGATGTCCTCTTGTTACAGGAAAAAAACCAGTCAAATAGTTTTCAATCGGTAATTTAAATAAGGAAAACCGACGCATTCCCTCGCGAAAAATATGTTCATCCGAATCATAAAGCCAGGAAACGTGAACCCATTCTCTTGAATTACCAAAAGAGCTTCTTTGTGAAAAATCCCTCCACCCATAATGGATGGTAGGGTCCACCATAAACAAAGCGGTGTTGGGCGTATTATTTTTAACCCATATTTGGGTTTCTATGTAATCTTGTCCCCTAGCAAATTCATCATGACTTGGTAAACGGCCTTTTTGGAAAATCGCAATCCCATACAACAAAACCATAGCGGAGAAAAAGGGCATGAGTTTATCAGATAGTGCAAAGTTTTTTATTTTCAAAAAATGAAGAAGCTGAAAGACAACAAAAATAACAAAAAAGAACTCCCACCACCTTCTTCCCACCGCCTTGATCAGGAAAACTTTCAAGGCCGCAAAATCACCATAGTTCATTAATACTAGTAAGAATAAGAAAATGCCCAGAATTAACCAAATTACCCACGATCTTACTTCAGAAAAAGAAGGATTCTGAAAACTCTTTTTAATTGTTGAGTATGTAAGAAAAAGTGTTGGTAAAATCATAAAAATGCTGGGGCGCTGTAAAAACGGAAATAAAAGCGTTGTAAGGGCTAAGGCTTTTTGCAATATGCTCCCTTCCTTAATATCCTGGTAAATACCCCACACAAGATAAGGCCACCCAAAAAATAGAATAAAAAGGGATGCGCGATGGAGCGCCAATTTAATAAGGAAGGGATAAGGTAAAAAGACAGAAATAAAAACACCTAAAATCGTTAAAAACAGTGCCCCTAAGAAAACAAAAACAATTTTATTATCTACCTCTGTCATATCTTTTTTTAGGGGAAAATAATGGATGAGCAACAAAAGGAAACAAAGGAAAGGAATAAAAAATTCCCAAGGATCGCCCGTGAAAAACCCCAAATGATAGGGATACCAATGATAATTTCCCATTCGTGTCATAGAAACCCAAAGGTCCTGGGGTATAGTTCCAGAGCCTGTATGGCTTTGGAGAACAATCCAACCACACCAAATCACTACTCCTATTCCTAACAAGGAAAAGGGAAGGAGCAGACGTTTTTGAAACAGTCGGTTTGGGAAAGGCAAAAAAGTAAAAAGAACCAAGAAAATCGCCATAAGACCCATCGTACTGTGAATCAATAAGGTAAGCATAAGACTAAATGCTGCCAAAATGAAACGGTCTTTAAGACACGACAAAATTCCTATAATGGCGAATAAGAGAGCAAAATTATAAAACTGCCCTTGAAGAAAAAAACCAAAGTTCGCTATATTGACATCCATCCCATAGCTAGAGCAAAAAACAAACCATAAAGTAAAAATCTCTAAGGAGCCACTTTGCGGTCTTAATGCTTTAAGCAAGAAAAAGCTTGTCATAAAAAGTGCAATATACTCAAGTATCATCACCCCTTTAAGAGTCATTTCCGGTGGTATATGTAAATATTTTCCAAGAAGCGGATAAAGAGCCATCATAAGAGACTTATCATAGTGCTCTACACCACTTGTAAAGTTGGAGACAAAATTTTGGGGAAATAATTTGAGATGTGTATAGTGGATGGGGGAGAAGCCAGAAAGAGCTATATTTTCATATAATCCCCAAAAGTTAAAATAAGCAAAAACAGTTGTAAAAGCAAAAAGACCAAAAAGTAAAATGCCCCAGTTTTTTTTCTTTGGCATGATGATGCATTTCCCTAAAGACTTTTCGCCCTGCTTCATACAACGACTACTCATGCTTTAAAGGCGATAAATTTAGCTAATAGGTTAAAATCAAAGGGTAAAAAAGGAAAAGGAAATTTTTGAACTGTTACATTGTGAAAATAAAAGGCAAGTCCTTCCAACATTTCATCAATCATATTGGGATGTTCCCAACAGACAATTTTTTTAATATCCAATCCAAATTTTTGGTTTAATGTACGTCTAGATGTAAGATATCGCCCCAGCCCCCATGCGAGTCCTCCTTCCACAGGAACAGCACCCGCAAAAATCCCTCCAGGGCGCAAAATACGGTTAATTTCTTCTAACCAAGTCTCAAGGGGATTAAGATGTTCAAGAGAATAAAAACTCAGAACAACATCTTGAGAATTTGTATCTAAGGGTATTGATGAAATGCCTGGCTTTAAAAGATGGCATCGTAGAGGGATGCCATACTGCGTGGTTTTTTCTTGGAGATTAGGGAAGAAGTCTTCACACACATCAATAGCATTATATTCCTTAGGAGTTCCTTTTATTATGGATAAATGATAGCCGCCTCCAGGACCTATTTCTGCTACCTTTTTATCTTGAAAATTTATTTTATTTAGGAGGTTATACCCTTTGTTATTAATAAATTTTTGAATTCCACCCCTTCTTTGAGTTTCAAAATAAACCTCAGGATAGAGAGACATCCAACGTTTCCAATCTTTATCTCCAGCCCAAGGAGACTTTCCATAGGTTTCTCTGTCTCCAAAAAGATTGATGGAGAGAATTGATGGAAGAAAGTGCCTAATCATAGCTGTGATCCCTCAACAAAAATTAATAATTTCCATTTTAGATTAAGAAAGTAGTTATCTTCAAATCTATTGAAATAAATTTAAGAGAACTTAGCCGATAGGACTTAATACCACAAGAGTTATTCTATATCTTGATGAATAATCTTAGACTCTTATCAAAAGAGTATATTTTCTCTTTGCGTATTCAAAAAAATCAATTTCTGTAAATCCGTTTTTTTTATAAAACTGCTCAGCTCTGCCTCCTTGCAGTGTTTTAACATAAAGGGGGGATAGGCTAAGTTGACTCAACAGTTCAGATCCATGACCCGCTCTTTTTTCATCAGAAAACATAAAGGCAATTTGAGGGGAAAAATTACAGTGTTTGTTACATCCCCACAAATATTGTCGGAACTGCCGATCTAGTAATTTTGATCCTATCGCGCACAAAAAAGAAGGAAGAGTATTTATAATGACTCGCCTCCATAAAGTCTCAACATTATATGTTATTACACATGTTGCGGACTTATGGATTATTATTTTTTCTAAAGATGATGAATAAATATATTGATAAAATCGAACGAGATAGCTTAATCCGAGAGACGGAAGAAGGTCGTCTGGTAAATTTTTTAAATGAGAAATTGCTAATTCCCTAGCAACTATCCTTTTTTCAAACATAACGTTAATAGATCCATCCTAAAAAATAGAAATGATTCCTTCATTTTCACCAATTTAGTGCGATTAAACCCGTGACCGCCAAAAAAGCCCCCATATATTGTATGAGGTTGAGCTCTTGACCAAACATATAATTATAAAAACAAATCATTATCATAAGAATAGCTATTAAGGTAATACTAATTTGCGCGAGAGGAAACATACGCAAAAGTATTATAAACATCACAAAACTAACCCCATACAACGCAACCCCCCCATATAAGAAATGATTCGAGAGAGAATAATAAAACCATCGAGAAATGCCAAACGGAGAGGGAATGCCTTTCGCATAAAGAGACAACAAACATTGACCAGTTGCGACACAAAAACTTGTGACAATATAGAATAATATTTTTATCGTAAGACTCATTCGATATTTCTAACATTTACCAATTAAAGATTGCAAATAAAAAAATGGCCAAATGGAACCGAACCTCGTCGTTGAATTCTATTCTCGATAATTCCTTTTAAGAAGGGCGTTAAGCCCTTTCTTTTCGGGCGCTTAGCTCAGTTGGTAGAGCAGCTGACTCTTAATCAGCGGGTCATAGGTTCGAATCCTATAGCGCCCACCAGGATTTTCTCAATGTTTTCCTTTTGTTCAGAGGATTTTAACTGTCTGTCAGCGTTTATAAAACGTGATAAAAATAGCTCGAAATTGACCCCTGTTGATGATAGTTTGATGATAATATTCTTGATGATAATTGAGAAGAGTGGTATAAGGAGGACAACAAATGTGGAGGTCCCCCTATGCCAAACATTACCAAGCGCTTTGTAGAAAGTATCATACCAGACCCTCATAAGTTATCTCAGTATTGGGATACAGGCCTCAAAGGATTCGGAGTCATTGTTCTTCCGAGTGGAAGACGAACCTATTGTATCCAATATCGGAATCAAAATCGTGTTCTTAAGCGCTTAAAGATTGGCGTACATGGTCAAGTTACGACGGAGGAAGCAAGAGCCTTAGCACGCAAACATTTGGCAAGTACGGCCCATGGAGAAGATCCGGTTCAAAGTAAAAAGCAGATTCAAGAGCTTTTTGGTATGCAAGATCTTGCTCGGGACTATATTGAAAGACATGGTCAGAAAAAGCGCCAAAAAAGCTTGAAAGAAGATAATAAGCTTCTCAAGAATATCATCTTGCCTTCTCTAGGCTCTTTAAAAGTGGCCAACGTTTCTCGTCGTGATATTGAAAGCCTTCATTTGCGTCTTAAAAAGACGCCCTACCAAGCCAATAGAGTTGTGGCCCTTTTGTCTAAAATGTTTTCCCTTGCCGTCTCTTGGGAGTGGAGGCTTGATAATCCGGCTCAAGGAATTGAGAAGTATCAAGAAGAAAAACGAGACCGTTGGTTGAATGACGAAGAATTACAAAGACTTTGGCTTGTTCTTGACAAACATTCCGAAAATCTGACCTCCTATGTTTTCAAATTTTTGCTCTTAACAGGAGCGCGTAAAGGTGAGGCTCTGCAAGCAACTTGGGATCAGTTTGATCTTGAGAAAGGACTTTGGATTAAACCTGCTCATCTGACCAAGCAGAAAAAGAAGGAGTACCTCCCTCTCTCAGATAAGGCTCTTTTGCTTCTAGACTCACTCAAAAACCGAAATACTGAAGACTCTCCCTATCTTTTTCCTGGACGAAAAGCGGGAGAGCCTTTGAAAGAGGTTAAAAAATTCTGGAGCACCGTTCTTAAGGAATCAAATCTGGAAAACGTCCGTATTCATGATTTGAGGCATACCCATGCTTCTCATTTGGTCTCAAGTGGATTAAGTTTAAGTATTGTTGGAAAACTCTTAGGACATACACAAGCTTCTACCACACAGCGTTATGCCCACCTTGCGGATGAGCCTCTTAGAAAAGCAACGGAGGTTTTTGGAAATAAGGTTGATCAGCTTATGTCTGAAGTCATTTGAGGGTTTATCTAAGGATGAGAGCATATTTCCCTCGATCGTAAGCTTTCTTAGGAAAATTTTACTCTTCTTCTTAGTTATATTTTCAGGAACTTGTTTGTTCTCTGACGTTATACTCAGGCTAAATGAAATTTTTCAAGAAAAACTAAGCCTTGCTGTGGGTATCTGGTAAACTTATTCTGCAATTCTCCACATACTCACAGGCACAACAATAATCATTAAAAAAGAGCTTGATTGAGAAAGAAAAAGGAATATGATTAAATATATCTGCATTTGGCCATAAAATTGGGAGGATAAAGCCATCAGGTTCTCACCTTAATTAGTTTAAAATTCTATCTGAAAAAGACTCAGCTCCGAAGTTAAGATGCGATAACGATACTGTTAATTGGAGGCTACCATGCGTCGACTATTATTCTGTATGTATTTATTTTTTGTAGTTTTCAATATTAAGCCATTATTAGCAGGTAAATTTAAATTTGGGGATCTAGCTCGTGAAGAAGGTGATCCAGAATCATATACACTTGTTTGCTTAGACTCAAGTTTAATTCCTGCTTCTCATAAGGTAGATGATTTAGCAAAGAGAAAAGAATTTAATCCCGTGAAGCATTGGATAAGGAAAGATTTATTAGAAAGCATAGAAAAAGGGAAAGATGATTCAAAACAATGGAATGTAGATCATATAGATCAGCAGGATTGTGAAACAGAGGATGACCCTTATTATGTAGTTAGCTTTTATCTTAAACAATCTCATATTTTTGCTTCTGAACGCTTGACAACCCGCCTGCGTCCAGGGATTAAAGAAAGAGAACTTGATGACAAGGCATATGCGTATAATGCATCGATGATTGTATTCCCTCAATCTAAGCCTAACTACGCTTTGGCATATTTATTGGGCACCTGGCGTCAGGTTCTTAATCCTTATGCGGTTATACATGATTGGGGTTTAAGGTTGGCAGCATCACAAGCTATTTTTAGTGATAAGAACATCAAGCAAATATTAGGAAAAAACAATTTTGACCCTAACCCCACGACTCGTAGGGAAAGGAAACAACGTTTGGCTCCTATAGAAACCTTCGCGCTTGAAGTTGGAACAGAAGGTTTGCGGACCTTAACAATCCTTCCTGCTTATGCTGTTGGAACAGATTGTCAGCGCCTAGCAGTTGGGAGTGACTCATATAAGTTTTTTCTTCCGGAGGCTAAAGAGGGAAAAAACGGAGATACCATCGGTTCTTTAAATAAAATGGCAAGCTATTTATTTGGTGTATATACAGATACCCCCAATATCCACCCAAAATTACAAGCTTATGTTGATGAACAGGAAGTTGATGCTAAAAAACTAAAAAAGTTAAACGAGCGGCTTGCAGAAATTTTATCATCTGCAGACGCAAAGTCAGTCGTCTTTCCTGCGGATAACCTATGGAAATCTTATGGGCGCGCGCCATCGTTTTCCTATAAGAAAAAAACAAGCAGAAAGTATCTGTTAGATGTATTGCAGGATCAAAGTCCTACATTGGAAACTCTTGTTTCTATAAAAAAATGGGGTAAAACAAAGGATCCTGCGTATAAAGAACCTTTAGGAAGGATTATCTATTCTTTGCCAATACCAATAGATGCAGATGGAAAAGCCGGAGAGTTTTATCGGTTTGATTGTGGACAATGGTTTAAAGTAGCTACGTCAAGATTTGATGCAATTATCAGAAAAATGAGGAGTCCAACTATAAAAGTTAGTATGGACGCTCTCTTGCCATATGCTTTAGAAGATGCAAAAGGAGCAAAAGGAGAAGAATATGGGCTTTACCAGGAAGCGCGCTATAACAGAAGAGTTATAGCCAGTCTTACAGGAAAAAAACAAAAAGGAATTTTGCTCGATCGTCTCAACATTTATTTTGAAGGAACAGGAAATAAATTTGAGTTTGGCGACATGCTTTTATATGACGATAAAGGCCAATATTACATTGTTCATGTTAAACGAAGAGAAGCAGGAGATATTGATCACCATAGGGCTCAGGTTGAAAGATGTTCAGATTATCTAGCGACTGAATTAAATAAAGGAAATGCGAAAGACCTTTTATTGCAAGGGCACGTTAATGGTTTATATATAGACCATGATGTTTCTATTACTAAGGAAAAGGGGCAGAGTAAACGCCTTACCCATGGAGACTATTTTAAAAAAGCTTTTGCTACAAAAAAATCTGGTAAAAAAGAGAAATGGGAAGATTTTCTAAAGAATACGATATTTGCAAAAGACAAAGGAAAAATGTCTGAATCAATTAATAGCCTAAAAGCAACTTTTAAAGAAATAGACCTAAATTTTTTTGAAGATTATCAAGCCGAATTAATCGTAGCTCTAGACGCTTTATATGATTGTGAAAAAGCTAAAAAAGCAGATTTGCCAAAGCAAGAAGTAGAAGAATTTTTAGAAGGAGTAAGACAACTTATTGAGGTTAAAGATGTGTTATTTCCTACCGAGGTCATTAAAGAAAAAACAAGAAGAAGAATAACCATAGTGATGGCCGTTGTTGATGATAGGAAAATTGAGGCTATCCGCAAAGCTGAGAAAGAAGTGGAAAAGGCAAAAAAAGATTCAGTAAAAAAAGGAAAAAAAGCAAAAAAGGGCAAAAAAGATAGCGCTAAAAATGATTTGAGTGAGAGTGAAGAAGCTAAAAAGAAATTAGAAGCACTTAAAAATGAAGATCGTAGTGATGAAGGCGAAGTGTTTAAGAAACAGCAGCTCTGGGGTTTAGATCGCACTCTTCAACTTGTCCAAAGGCATGGGTTTCGCTTTAATTTAGTAGTGATTAACGAAAACTCAGAACGTCCAGACTGGGATGCTTTTGGTTCAACAAAAGAGAATATTGCGCTAGAGGACGATTCTTCTAAAGAAGACTCAAGTGACGGAGATTCGGGTAGTGAAAAATCTCCACCAAAAAAGAAACTTAAAACTTCTGGCAAGAAAGGGAATGTCAGCGATGAAGATGATATTTCAGATGAAGATAATAAATTAGATATTGCTGATTTATTTAAGGGCGCCAAAAAACTTGGTAAATCAGCGGCTGTTAATCTTAATAAATCAGAAAAATTTATTTTCAATGGTGCCGTTAATCCTACCATTGGGATTTATGGAGAATATATAAGTTGCCCAACTGAGGGTGATGGAGACTGTTTTATTCATGCCACGTTTACTCAAGATGGTGAAAATCTAGCAGCTGTTACAGCACGTGCTAAAGCAATGCGTACTGCACTTTGTGATGTTAATCCAGCTGATGGATATCTAGCTGGTTGCCGTAGCCTCGCATATGAGGAATATTTGAGAAGGTCCACTACTTCGAGCGCTACTACTATCCCAGAGCCCATGGGATCAATGTTTAGAGAAAATCATAAACATGCATCTGTTTGTAATTACGTCCAAAATCTATTGCAACCGGGTGAACAGCTTCCCGTTGGGCTCGCATTACCGCATCTCCATGCAGACACCGCTATAAGAGGAGCCATTTTAGTGCCAACAGTTAAAGATTATATGAAACGTTTCCGCTATAATTCTGGGGGTGACTCTTATATTCCGGTGCGTCCTGCTATGGTCTGTCCAGCTGAATTCATTGCACTTCAGAATAATGTGAGAATCAATATTTTTACTTTCAATGGGCAAAGTGGAGCGCTTGATCTTCTCAAATCAGTTGGCGTACCCGGAGCAGGTGGAAATAATCCAATTTATAATATTCTTATTGGTGGAATTCATTATGTAGCCCTTATCAACCCAGCAGAGTCTGACGCTCGAAAAAATGCAGTTATTCAAATAATGAAAAATACCGGGTACACCCAAAATGATAGGGCAATTTGAGATTGCAATTTAGTATTCTTTTTCTTCTTGCGGAATGTCCTCTTGCTCTTGAGTAGGATACTCCCGCTTCTTTTCTGGCTTTAAGAGAAAGGCAGGCGTGTTTGAAATTGAAGGCACTTGATAGGTCATCTGAAGCTTGGTACACGGATAATCCCCAGGAAGCCTGACGTAACATTCCAAATCTTTCAGTTGGGAGAGCTCTGTCGGTAGGATAAGAGACTTCTGGCGTGTCTGGCGACTGAGGGAAACGCCGTCTCGTGTGCTGTTGGCTCCATAGGAGATGTTTTCTTGAGGTTCGGTTTCTTCCTTGTCACCCAGAACTTTTGAGATCCAAGATTGGGTTGAGGGTTCGGTACATCTAAAAAAGACCTTGGTGTTAAAGAGGTCGAGCATGGTTTCGGCTGCTGGGCGTCCATAAATTTCTTCCAATTGGGGTTTGCTCTGAAATCCCACTAAGAAGCAACCACCATACTTGCGCCCTTCTGCAAGTCCCCGTTGAAGGGAAGGAAGATTTTGAAGAGCTGCAAGCTCATCCAAGATAAACCAAAATCGTCGTGTATAGTCTTCAGGGAGGACCATGAGAGCATTAATGGCAATATCCATCCAAGCTGAGATAAGGGGCGTTAAACTTTGTCTTTGGTCAGCTCTGGCTGTAATAAAGAGCCATCCGCCTCCGCGCATAGCGCTATGGCGTGATGTCACGCCGGAGCTGTGCAACAGCGAAGGCGGATCACCTGTAATCCATTTGCGGATGGAAAAACTTGTCTCTGCTGCTCCTTCCGATGGGGGGAGCTGCTCGGATGCAGGGAGATTTTGCGTTGCGTTATCTTCGCTTTTTTTCTGCGGAACCGAGGATTCTAAATGACGAAGTCCTTCGATTTGAGAAGAAAGGACACTTCGAATGGAATGGGTGGTTTTTTCGTTATTTGAGGAAGCAAAATTTGCAGATTCTGTTCCTTTAAAAAACCTTTCAAATTCTTTCTCCGAGGAATTCATAAGAAATGTGGTCAACTCTTCTATATTGTCCTTTTTTTGATAAGCATATTTCCGTAATGCTGTTTTTAAGAGAGCGCGACTGGCTTTATCCCAGAAAGGATCGTGATTTCCTCCTTTGGGCTGAATAAGAGATTCAGCAAGGACATCATAATGAGAGTCCAGGTGACAATCGGCCCAAGGGTGCCAGGGAAGAGATCGGGTATCTAAAGGATTGAGGATAATATCTGTTTTTTCGTCATAATACGTGGAGACATAATCTCCTGTCATATCAAGGATAATGGCTCGATCGCCTCTTTGTCTTATTTGGGGTAAAAGAACATGAAAGCTATTGGTTTTACCTGATCCTGTGGTTCCTGTGATGAGCGTATGGGAGGTTTCCTTATTTTTAAGAAGGGGAAGTTCTCCAAAGACTAAATCCGATGCTTGGTCTTGTTTCTTAATCATGTTTTCCATTTTCCTCCAAGAAATAAGTGTTGATCCGCGTTGATGCTCAGTTTGTTTTTGCAGGCGTCCCATAAAGAACCACAACCCCATAACAGCAAGAAATCCTCCGAGAGCCACCCAAAGGCTCGTATAAGCGGCTTGTTCAAGGCGCATTTCCATTTGCTGACTTATCTTTTGAAGACCCGGATCTTTAAGAATGCTGAGGCAACTCCTGCGATAAGGCTTTCCCTTGAGAGGGACATAATCTTGATAAAGCTTAGGATGTTGTTCAGGAGGGGTTGTTGCGAGCATAAACCGCGCCCAAGAGGTCTGAGACAAGACCCTCCACTCATATCCGGGCACGTGATAGCTTTTCCAAGCAAAGCAAGAACAACCAATCACAAATGCAACGATGATTCCTGTGACCACAACTTGCTTGAGCATGTGGAGTTGATGGATATGGACTTGTCCGCCTTGAGTTAAAGTTTTGAAAAATGACATATTTTATCTCCTGTCTTTTTAAGGAATATTCATAAGGGGCTCAGAGGGAAGATCTTCGATAGCCTTCACAACATCCTTGCCGACACTGTAGAGACCCTCGCCGGTACTTACGGCTAGGTTTTTCAGGGCCGTTCCTCCTAAGGTTTTTTCCTGTGATGCTTTTTCTGCGTCCTGAAGAAGTTTCTCTTGTTTGCCGATTCTCTTGCTTCCCATCTCTATTTTATCTCCTGTGTCCTTAATCTGAGCCAAAACAGCTTCTTTAACCGAGCTGCTTTCCTGAGGATTTGTTATTCCCTGGTCAAGGTTCGCCTTGATAAGGCTTGCCTTGATAAGGCCTGCCTTGATAAGGCCTGCGGCTTGTGCTTGGCCCTGAACTGCTTGAGAGTTGGAGGAGAGTTGAATCTGAACGCCAGAAGTGCTTCTTTGATGCTGAGCTTGGGTTTCATAGTGTGTAGAAAGAGCTTGCTGGCCCCCTGCCACATTGATGCTTTGAATTGAATAGTAGGGATTTTGCTCTTGAAAGCGATTGAGATAAGCGGCTCGTTCGTCTCCACCGTTTTCAAGAATACGGAGAGCTTCTTTATGGCCAACCGGTCCTCCCGATGAACCATCAGGTCCGGGATTTGCTGGTTGATGAGCAATGAATTCCAGCACTTCTTGAGTGAGCTCTTTGCTAATAGTTAAGCCCTTGCTTTGACTGGAACTCATGTCTTTGGAAAGGGTGTCCACTGTATTTTGAGCAACGGAGGCTTCCTCTCTCAATCCTTTAGCGTGATTCAGGCTTGAAAGAGCGCCTTTGTCTAATTCAGCACCGTTTGTATCACGCGTCCCTTCTGACAAGGATTGAGCTGCCGAAACCACTTTTTCAGCGGTTTCTGAATACCCTATTTGGGTTGCAATGGATGATGCATCTTGAATTGCTTTTTGACGTGCAGCTGTGCTGGAAAAGCTTCCTTTTGCTTCTGCACTCAAGAATTTCACATTCCCTCCCAAACCTATGCCAAGAGCAGCTTCCACGGCTTGTGTCTCATCTAAACCCTTTCTTTGTTGAATTTCCTTAACAAAATTATTGAAGCTCTGAAGACTCTTGGCCTCAGATGCATTGAGGTTTTTGGTATACTCCTCTCCTTTAAATGTATCTGTACCCAATCGGGACAAGAAATTTGTTGATGTTTGAAGGGACGCTTCCGTTGCCTCACTTGCAGCAACGCTTTTTGTTTGAGACACACTTAAGGCATTATTGAGACTTTGCTGCTCAGCAAAGCTTGTGTTCTCTGTCCCCATGATTTGAACGCTCAAGCGAGACATGGCTTGGGCACTGAAAGCTTGATCTCCACTCGCAAAGGTATTTTGTTCAACACCGGAAGTCCCCATAGCTTTAAACTGAGACGCGTTATAGGTTGGACTTGTATTGTGCTGAAAGGCAGATGTGTTCTGATAGGCTTGGTTTCCCATACTCACATTACCTAAGCTGATGTTACCAGAGACGGTTTCGGCAGCAGCTCCACTCGCTGCACTTTGCATGGCCGAGCCTAAATGCTGAGCAAGACCCACAAAAGCTCCTGCGCCTTGTTTGAGGATGCCGTAGGAGATAAAAGGAATACTCACGGAAAGCCAAGCTGCTAAGGTGACCATGTCCGCGTTCGCATTGATGACGGCTGAAGAGTTCAGGAGAGTCAGTCCTTGTTCGGCTCCATGACTCAGGGATAATCCCTTGGTTTCCGACTTTCCATAAAGAGTCATAATCAGATTTAAGACCGCATAGAGAGGGGCCCAGAGCTGTGTCCATACTAAGATTCCAAAATAGGTTATGAGTATTTTGTACCCATTAGGCAGAAGGGCAAGCACGACGATAAAGATGAATAAAGCATAGCTCAGAGCTTCAATGACGTTCTTAAACAAAGGCAAGGTTCGAGCTGCAATCTCTCCTGCGACCGCATAAGCCGATCTTTGTTGAAGAAGAGCTTTAGTGGCTGCATAGTTGTGGGCTGCTCCCAGCTCAGAAAGCTTGTTATTGCTCGATTCTTCAATGGCATTGATCATCATTTCTTGCTTAAGAATGTCTTCTGCTGACTTAGCCACGTCGACAAGAAGCTGATGCCCATTTTGTAAATGGGTAAAAAAGAGGTTTTTGGTTAAGGTTTGATTTTGAACGCGGCTTCCATAAGCTAAGGTCGCTTTTTCAATCTCAGCCTTCCAAAGGGCATTCAACTTTCGAGCTCCTACCTTACAAGTCACAATGCTCCCTGGGTTGTTGCCTTCCTTATATAAAAATCCAAGGACAGGAGAAGCTTTAGAACTTACAAAACCCCAAAGATCAGAGCTATTCTGGAGGTCAGTCAGCGTATACTTATGGCCAATCATGGCATCATAGACAACACATTGGTTGACAAACCGCTCCATGTTCCCTTTAAAAGCTGGATCAACAATACGAAACTGCCCGACTTGGCTCATGAGAGAGGATGCAAAAACCGTTCCTGTCTTGTGGTACGGCATATAGTCAGGCAAGGTAAAAACAGACTCGACTTTTTCTGTGATGGCCCGCCCCATTTGACTCACAAAGCCGGCGAAAGCACCTAAAGCAAAAGGAACGTTATCAACCTTTGTTTTTACTCTCAACAGGGGGTCATCAATATAAACAGTTGTCTTAGGTAAAAAGAGGAGATTTGTTGCAATAACAACCCATAGAAACCATTTTAACCCTTCCTGTAAACTGCTTTTAAAAAACATCAGAATCACCACATATACAGACCCCACCATCAACCCAATGTGGATCAAGGACATGACCATCCCTGTACGGTCTTCTTTAAACAAAGCTGCTATAGCATTAAAGACCAGGGTAAAAAGCTCACCTCCTCCATATGTTGTGATAATATGTTCCATCTTACTTTCCCCTCAACTGCGTGCCTTGTTGGGAAGAAATAAACATATTCTGCAATTTGGCTTCGATCTGTTGAGTTCGTTCAACAAGATCAAGGGTAATGGACATCTGCTCAAAGAGTGATGTACGTTTAGCAAAGAGAAGTTTGCGCGAACTCGCAATACCTGCTCTGAGTTCTTCAATCATATCTTCCTTGATCTGGTTTTTTTTAAGCTGGGTGACACTGTCCCACACAAGGGTCATCACTTCTTCGAGATAATGAAGGAGAATATCGTGCGCAATGGCCTCAGAAAAGTCAGCAGCACTCATGGGGCTTCCCCCTTCCTTAAAGGCGGCTTCAACAGCCATGATCTTTAAGACAGGAATCATGGTTGAGTTCACAAAACTCTTTTCTTCTTCGATTAAGGCTTTATCTTCCCGAACTTTTTGAGAGATACTCAGAAGAAGGCGATGAACTTTTCCATAGAGAGCATTTTTCTCTGAAAGAGTAATCTTTTGAAAGCCGGGAATTAGGCATTTATCTTCACTTTGATTATCACATTTATAGATTTCAACAGGTATAAGTCCTTTAATTAAGCCGGTGATGAGATCTGGGTCACCACTTTTAGAAGGGAGAACGACGACCTCAATACGATCTTTCTTTCTTCGAGATACAATGGTGCCTGAGATGGTCATAAAGAATTCAGCTAATTGAGGATCCTTGCTTAAGAATCCATTTTTCTGCAAAGCTTTCCAGGCGATGTTAAATTCATCTCCCAGAATATCTTTAAACTCTTCTTTTTCATTCTTTCGGTTATTCATCTCATTTCTTTTTTCTTCTGCACCACACTTTTGACGGCTCTGAGCCCAATCACTGGCAAGTCCAAGTTCCTTGCCCATGGCATTACACAAAAGCTGGGAGCTCGCATCAGATTGAGGCCAAGCTCCACCCACAAGGGTTGCTGCTGCTTCACAGGAGTTAATGCTTTGATTGGTCATCTGGCGAACAGCAGCGGATAGGTCATCCAAGACGCTCTTGATTTGAGGAGTGACCGTTGCAAGCGCTAAATTAAAGGCATAACCACTTGCATTACTTCCGATATTGCGTAAAAGCTGTGTAAAGGCTGCCGTATTAATGAAGCTAAAGCCCCCTAAAAACAGGTCAATCCCTCCACATCCAGCTCGATAGTGAGGCATTTGAACAGAGAAAAGATCAACATTGTTGGCTTTGGAGCGTGCAAACACACTGCCCCCTGTATAAAATCCTCCCGTCTGATCTTCATAGCCGCCCCCCGTCGTAACATTATGGGCCATCCCAAGAGCTTGAAAGGCTTTTTCAAGGTTATCTTGCATGCCGGCAGACAAAGAAGTGCTCAACACCAATAAACATATTAAACTCCTCAGGGCTATCCTGGTCCCTAACTTAATCGGGAAGATCGAATGCCAAAGATAAGTATTCTTCATTTTTTTGCTCCATGGGTTTGAGTTCCTTCAGAAATTTGTGTTAAAAGATCAATCCGTGCCTCAATCTCACTTTCGGAAACCATGCCGTAGGCAAGAGGAATGAGCTGTTTCGTCTTAGGATGAAATGCAATAAGAGCTGGCACATGAGAAACCTGAAGAAGCTTTGAAATACCGTTATCTCGTTTAGCTTCAAAAAACTCTGGCAATATTCCCCCATCCATGGAAATAGCTAAAACAGACCACCCATACTTTTGAGAAAACCGCTTCACAATGGGGGCAAAACTATGACAATAAGGACAGTTTTCTCGGAAAAAAAAGAAAAGCCCATAGTCGCGCGCTAAGGCCTTAATGCGCTGAGAGAGATCTTTATTTCGTTCATCGTAATAGATACGGCGGGCATTTTGATCGACAGGGTGGATCAAGGTCTCATCCAAGGCTGGGATTGCCATCACAACTTTTTTCCATTCCTCAGAAAACCTCTGACTCTGATCCATAAGCGCTCTTTGCGCTAAGAGATAAGATGTGATATTTTCGCGTGTTGGCTCAAGAATGGCTACATGAAGTTTTTGTTCAAGAGCTTTTCGTTGTGCTTCAATTTTCTCAGTTGGGGTATGTGAGGAAGGGGAAAGACTGGGTTGATTTTGTTTTAGAGGTTCTTCCTTTTTGTCTTGTTCTCTGTCCTCATACCAATGCCATCCCTCAGCTCTTTTGTTAAAAAAGCAAGCTTGAAGCTTGACACTATTTTTAGGAGGAGTGCTTGATTGAGCTAGAGGAGATCCCTTGGATTCAGCATTAAGAAAGGAATGGCAAGAACTAAAGCCAATGAGGATGCTAATACCAAAGAAACAAATAGATTTCGCACCAGAACACCTTTTCTGGTTTCTGCACCACCTCAATACTGCGACACTGGCAACCGCCCTCATGCTTCCTCTCTTTGCTTCGGCTGCTTTTGCGTCTTAGGAAGTACGCCCTTGGGAATTATTCCCGGGGGGATAATCCCCGGGGGGCTAAGCCCCCTTTTTATTGTCTCAAGACGGTTACCAATGGTTTTCCCCGTGCCTTGAAGTTTCCCGGGCTGGTAGGCTTTTATGAGGTCTTCAAAAACTTCACTTAAATCAAGTTTGGAAAAGTCGATACGTTGAATTTCCTCAATCGTAAAACCTCGACAAAGAGGTGTTTTGGGTGCGCCCCATCCCATGCCAATTTGAGCACGGCCTTGCTCATGAAAAGCTTTGAGGAGTTTATTGCCAAAGCAACAATAAGAAGATATTTTCTTGATACATTTACCTAAAATTTTCTTATCACAATAAGTCCCAACAAAATGGCAAAGACGTGCTTTTCGTTTGAGGCTGAGGGCTTTTTCTGTTGGTTTACAATCACCTGCGAGTCCTACCGATTTCCCCCATCCTTTTCCTGATCCGCAACAGTCCTTAAAATGGGTAATATATTTTGAGCATTGATTGTTTTCTCCTTTAAAGAAGGACCCACTTTTGAATTGACCCTGCATTTCCTTGAGGAGTGCAAGTTGGGCAATACTGGACATCATCTCATCATTGAGTTCCCAACTTTGATCACGACAATTCCCATCCAAGCAAAAGGGGGTTTGCCCTCCTGTAATTTCATGTCTGGTATGCTTTTGGCCTTTGCATTCATAAGTCTGGGTATAAACAACACACGTTTTGCCAACTTTTTGTTTGCAGGTTGAGTTGATTTGAATGCAACCGCGTGCCCTTAAGGGGCCACAATCGTCTTCTGAAGGATGGGAACAGTTATAGGTAAAAGTTTCTTGCCAACAATCTCTCGTAACAGCAACACCATCTATGATGCGCCTCTGTCTTCCTTGTGTACATACTTTTGAGACATATGAACAAACGCCGTCGTCAGCTTTAGATTCGAGACCGTCACAATTCGATATCCATGACTCAATAGCTACTTTGACGATAGGCTGATAACTATAATTGATGATGTAATTTTGGAATGTGTAGCTTTTACTATCAACTTTGGTCCAGCCTCCGCTTTGCCCCCCAGAGGCACTGACCATTTGGGAGATAGGAATCCCTGTGTAGTTTGAGGCAAATTGTTTTAAAGCTCCTTGGTCGCCTGTTATATAACCCACAAAGTGCTTATGCTTCACACGCGTAAAGCTAATAAGCCCACGATAGTTCGAATAAACACCTGGGCCTGATAAGGTAAGAGTCCCTGATTCAACAGGCCCAAGCCTTTCAACAATTCGAACGTAAAGATCTGATGTACAAGTATAGGGGACGTCGTCCCCTGGTTCTTCGCAGGTTAAAATTTCATCCTTTCCACCTTGGGCGATCGCGCTGACGTTTGTTCCTTTCCCACCAATAGCATCAAGAGGGGTTTCCAGGATTTCATTTGATTTTGCAATAAGAGGATCATGTTGAGGATCAATGATAATTTGAGGGCGCGTGTTCTTACTTTCATGAACCATTTCCCCCGCCAGATCTTTGCGTGCAAGCGACTTAGCTTTGCCTTCAAGATCATCGGCGTTATAATTGGCCTCTGGAGAAATCTCTTTGTAAAAAGGGGAGCTTGCCACACTGAGCCCTGCTTCAGATTTTTTTTGATCAATTTTATTCAGAAATTCTTGAGCGACTTGATCTCCACTTTGCAAATGTTTCCAAGGATCAGCCTTTAGATCAGAAAGGCAAGAAGCCACGCTGATGAGAACCATAAGGATCAAAGTACAAATAGATTTCGCACCAGAACACCTTTTCTGGTTTCTGCACCACCGTAATACTGCTACACTGATCACTGCCTTCATGCTTCCTCCCTTTGCTTAGGCTGTTTCTCAGTTTTAGGAAGGATGCCCTTGGGAATTATTCCCGGGGGGATAATCCCCCTTTTGATGGTATCAAGGCGGTCACCAATGGTTTTCCCCGTGCCTTGAAGTTTTCCAGGCTGATAATCTTTTATGAGGTCTTCAAAAACTTCACTTAAATCAAGTTTGGAAAAGTCGATGCGTTGAATTTCATCAATCGTAAATCCTCGACAAAGGGGCTGTTCGGCTGAACCCCATCCAAGACCAATTTGAGAACGGCCTTGCTCATGAAAAGCTTTTAAAAGTTTCGAGCCAAAGCAGCAGTAACTCGATTTTTTCTTGATGCATTGTCCTAATTCTTTCTTAGCGCAGTAGGTTCCTACATAATGGCAAAGGCGTGCCTTTCGTTTCAAACTCAGAGCCTTTTCTTTCGGCTTGCAATTGCCAGCCAGTCCTACAGATTTTCCCCAACCCTTGTCCGATCCACAGCAGTCCTTGAAATGAAGAATGTATTTTGAACATTGATGATCAGTTCCTTTAAAAAAGGAGCCGCTTTCAAATTGTCCTTGCATTTCCTTTAGAAGGGCAAGTTGAGCAACACTTGACATCATTTCATCATTCAGTTCCCAACTTTGCTCCCGACAATTTCCATCCAAGCAAAATGGGACCTTTAAGGTCGAAGTAGCTCCCCCTGTAATTTCATGTCTTGTGTGCTTTTGGCCTTTGCATTCATAAGTCTGGGTATAAACAGCACAAACATTTCCAATTTTTTGCTTACATGCTGAGTTTATTTGAGCGCACCCACGTGCTCTTAAGGGCCCGCAATCGTCCTTTGAAGGATAAGAACAAGTATATGTGCGGGTTTCTTGCCAACAATCTCTTGTGATGGGAACGCCTTCTATAACGCGGGTTTGGGGTCCTTGGGTACATGTCTTTGGCCCATAAGAACAAAGGCCTTGATCAACCTTTTCTTCTAATTGATCACAGCTTAAAACCCATTCATCAGGGAGTATTTGATAAGAGTCTTCTTCATAAATAATCTTAATAAGAGGCTGACAGCTATATTCAGATCTTCCACTGTTATACACATGAACATAAGAGGATGCCATGTGCAGTGTTTTGGGATTTTGCGGATGTTTGACAAGAGAAACCTCTTTAATTTGTTCTTCTTTGAAGGGGAGTGAAGAAGTGGAAGCCGTGCAGTAAGAACAGCTTCGTCCTTTGTGAGTCGCTAGCTCATGCATACACGCTTTATAGGGGCCAGTAATATTTAGAGCTGCGTCTATATTGATGGGAGCTTGTTGATGACGCCATCGGCTTTTCCCTCTTAAAGCTGTCCATGCTTGAGATACAGCCTGTCTCAAGGCTATGCAGGGCAGGTAATGACTTTTTCTTTCCGAATTGCTGCATTTTGAATATTGAAATTGACCCCGCCATTCTTTTCTAACCTTGGTTTTAATAACTGTGACTTTGAGGTTTTGTTGACAGGACTCAAGGTAATCGTCCCCTGGTTCTTCGCAAATAAGTGTTTCATCTTTTCCTCCCTGGGCGATCTCTGTAACATGGGTACCACTTCCTCCAATAGCTTCCAAAGGATTGTCCATAACCTTCTGAGATCTCAACATGAGAGGGTCTTTTTGAGGATCAATGTTCATTTTAGGGCGTGAATTATAACCCTCTCGAACCATCTGACCGACAGGATCCTTTCGGGCAAGACTTTTCGCTGTTCCCTCAAGATCGGCATCTTTAAGATTCGCTTCTTGAGATATTCCCTTGTAGAAAGGGTGAGACCCGGCGTCTGTCTTCTTCTGATCAAGCTTGTTTAAGAATTCTTGGGCGGCTTGATCCCCACTTTGTAAGTTCTTCCAAGAACCTGCCACACAACCCTCTAAAAGAGGAAAGACTAAAAGAAGAAAAAGCGTTTGAATAAATCGTATCACTTTGGCCCCTTTTTTTGTAAAAGAGCCATAGCCTCAAATTTAAGATCCCCGTCTTTCGAAAAGGTCTCCAACGCATAATGCGCACTGACATGACCTTGCATACGGTCATGAAGAGGCGTTTGTATGCGCTCCATGGCATGTAATTGAAAGGGGTTTGTGAGGATAAATGTGGGAACAGCTCTCACAGCAAAGAGCGTGAAAAGCTCAGGATCAATAATGACTCCTTGTCCTGTTTTTTGAATGATCTTTTGAAAGGCTTTCGCTGTTTTAGTGTAGCTTCCGTCTATAAATCCTCTTAATACAAGAGTTGCATCGAACTGTTTTGCCTCTTGAGCAAGATTTAAAAGCGCTTTTTCCCCCAAGGAGTAGGACACAAAGATATATAGATCGCCCGGACTTCTATGTTCTGCATCATCATGAGTGATTTGAGTAGTTTTCTCTTGGACTTGCTTTAATTCTGTGACGACCTCTTGAAAAGCTTCGCTATTTACCATCTCATCATTTTTTTGAAGAATTTGTTCTTGGAATTCTTGGAAAGCTTCGTCTTTTTGCAGATTTTCTACCTTTTTGAGAGACTCTTCTTGAAGTTTATGAATCTCTGTCTCATTAAAGGATTTCGCCTGACAGGATTTGATCTCGATTGGATTAAAAGTATCCATCTTACAAGCTTTCGTCTTGAGCTTGCCTTCCTGCGCAGCATGAATAGCAGCAGGACCTTCATGAGGATATACGACCATGAGCGCGGGTATAAAAACCCTAAAAATCAGAGCGCACAACAGTTGCGTTTCCTCCAAATTAAATAGCCAAAATCTTCGCCCTTATAGGGAAACTCGCGGGCACTTCCCCATATGACTTCTGTGCGTCCTAAAGGATTACACGCCATAGGACCCCGTGTGGTGGGGCGGGGGTAGGTCATTTGGGTTTTGTATTGGGTCTTTTTAATGATGGGGAGGACGTATTTATCGCAAATCTCAGCGTTGCTTGTCCCGCTTGTTCCCCAAAGCAACAGCTCTCGATGAAGCTTTGCCATCATTCGTTGTGTCATCAGGAGACTTGCTTGCACGCCTCCGTTGTGAGCTGGATTATTGCCAGTGAATGGATAGAGACTCCCCTGACATCCCCCACACCAAAAGAGAGCATTTAGGGGAAATTTAATCGTTGCCGCAGCACAATCAGCGGCACACGCTGCTTGTGCAATAGGGTTTCCAAAGAGAACAGCTTCCGGATTGAGAATAAAAGAAAGCTCATCCTCATTCCAAAGAGGGTCAAGCTCTGTGATATAGGCCACATCAAAGCTCTGTCTTTCAAGACAGAGAAAATCAACCAATAGCTCAAGCCAATAAATCACGGGGTAAACATACCAATGAACCTGATAGAAACTGTTTTGAGTTCTGCGTTCCCCACTTGTTCCATGAACACCATGGTTAATAAAACTTTTTCCTAATTGCAGTCCTCCCATGCTAACCATACAAAAGGGAACACGCGTGATATCGATAAGGCGTGCAGGCTCCCAAAAACCAACAGGAATGCCAGGGATAGAAATCGGTCCCTTTGGACACCAGCAAGGTATTTTGTCAGGGTTCTTTGTATCTTGCCTTCCTCCTTTGTTTACTTTCACAGGACCTATGCTAATTGGGAAAAGACAAGACCAGCAGATTTCAGTGATGGGGTTAACAAAGCGACCGTTGCAGGTCTTTGCGTCAGCTGTGGTCATTGAAGTTAACAGGAAGAGAATAAGGAAAAGAGCCTTCATTGATGAGCCTCATTTTCCATTTTAACTTCTTCAACGCGCAAACGGAGGTCCTCTTGTGTCACAAGAGCTGGAACATGTTGAATACCTAGTTTTTTTGTAAGAATCCCTCCCTGATCAAAATACACAGGCACTTTCCATTCCGCTGAGAGAGACAATGGAGCTCCTTTAACGAGAATAAGTTTTACGTGTTCATTCTGAAGTTTCTTCTGCGCCCATGCTTTTTGTGATACATCGTCTTCATCGAAGAACAAGAGATCATGAGAAAGAGTGACCGTCTCAAGAGGATTAATCTTGGTTCCTTTCTTGTAAAAAACCTTACCCGTGTGGTCCTTAAGATCCTCCTCACCCACATAAGTTGGATCAAAGTAAAATGTCCTGTTTTCTTGCGCTTTCAAAATGCCTTCAACTGGCTTAGGTCTTTCAACAACAGCCTTTGCTTTCTTTTGAAGCTCCCTATTGCGTTTCTCTAATTCTCCCTTCTCCTCCATCCCTTTGAGCTTTTGTTGGATGAGAACAATGGGATCTTCTTCTTCAATGGGGTAAATAACCCCATGAACCCCTAGGTCCCTCGCTTCTGCAGTGCTCAGTATCCAGTGTTCGGTATTCAGAAGAACAAAAAGAAAACAACCTTTCCTAAAGCCCACCATAAGTGACTTTAGAAATTTGCTTGTTTCAGCAACATTTCTGAACACCGAATACTGAACACTGAATACTGTGCTCACCATGAGAGCACAGCCTTTCCCCACACTTTCTCCACTGGCACAAGTCCAAACTCTTCATATCGGGAATCAAAGCTACGAGGATGGTCACCTACGACGAAGAGGGTGCCTTCAGGAACAATTTGGATGGGGAGAGCTGTAAGAGCCTGCCCTTCTTTGGTTTTTTTAAGGAGTGGAAAAATTGTAGAAACAGAGGAGTTTCTAGCCTTTATCTCCAATCCTTTCTTACCTCTTGTAATTCGATCGCCAGCAAGTCCTATAACCCGCTTGGTAAAGGGCTTTTCTCCTACATATTGAGGCGTGTGCCCTTGAATCAAAACAATGTCTCCTCGTTTAATCGAGGCGCTTTTATATACAAGAATATAGTGAATGCCTTCTAAACTTTCGGAAGCAGATTCTAGAAGCTGTGTATAGGTCGTAAGCCACCACCCCATAGCCATGAAAGCCCCAATGGCTAAGCCATACACGCCTAAGCACCATTTCGTGAGTTTTTTGAACTCTTTCTTCTGATTGTTAGGTTCTGTCTGCTGATCTATTTTACTCATTGCTTCGTCTTCCTTTTTCTGATTACCGATCACTGATTTCTGACCACTGTACGAATGGCCTCTTTGAGACTGAATCCTTGGTTCACAAGGCTTTGAACAGCTGCAAATTCATCAGCTTTCGTTGAGTAAAGAATCTTGGAAAAGGGATCGAGGAATAATCTTCCCACAGCAAATCCTTTAGGCCCTTTAATCATAATTTCGGCATATTTACCTTGTTCCGTATGAAGAGATCTTAGGGTGCGCTCCATAGCCGGATCCATGGAGAGACGTTTGGAGTTTTTGAGCAATTCAATGGATTCATCCTTTTGAGAGAGCAGACACATCCAGTCTGCGTTATCAAAGGCCGCTTGAGCTCCAGGCGTTGCATAAAAGTCGTTGATGGACTGGGTTCCTACAATGAGGCCTCCAAAGTACTTTCGAAGACGTCTTGCAGCCGTTTCAATAAAAACCCCTGATTGAGCGCCTCGTAACATATCCCACGCTTCATCGAGAATGAGACATGAGGGAGTTTTACGGTCTCCCATATAGATGGAATTAGCGATTTGAAGAATCACCATTTGAACAATAACCGATTGGAGGTCTTTCCGTTCTTTCAGCTCCTCCATTTCCACAACAACAAGCCTATCGGAAAGATCGATATTAGCCGTTCCGTTAAAAAATCGGCCATAGCTTCCTCGTTCTGTGTAAGGATAAAGTTTCTCTCCCAATGTGATGGCAACTGGATCGGAATGTTTTAAGAGAAAATTGGCAACATCCGTGATGGTGGCTGTGTTTTGTTTTTTATCCCAAGCCTCTTGGAGTCCTTGTTCAAGGTAAGTGTCTTCTAAGTCGGTTGTGCCTTCTTTAGGAGCAGCCATGAGGGAGAGAATGGGTTTCAACATAGCTAACCCGTCCGATGCGGCTTCAGAATCATTGGAGGGAATGGAAGAAAAAGGATTAATGCAAATAGGTGAATGGGTTGAAAACTCCACAAAGGTTCCTTTGAGAAGCTTGGCCGTCTTTTCAAAGGACCTCCCTACGTCCAAAACAAAGACCCGTCCCCCCATACCTAACATGCTGGTCATGAGTTCTTGCATAAAGACAGATTTTCCGGAACCTGATCTCCCAACAACGCAGGTATTATAGTTCCCCTCGTTATTATCAAAGGGCGACCAATAAAAGATCTGCCCCCGCCTTCCCACCAGCATCATGCCAGGAGATCTTGTACCTTGCCATTCTCCTTGGATGGGCATGAGGTTTGAGGGCTCATGACTGAGTGTGGTCTTTGTTTTTTGAAAGAGACGACTATCCTCAGCTGCTCCTTCTCCCCAGGTCATAGGAAGACAACTTAAAAAGGAGGGAAGCTGGAGATATTTATCAAGCACCAGCTCCCATCTTTGAGAGCGGTAAAGATTAAAGAGGGTTTGCTCCTCTCGAGCAATCTGATCAGGAGAATTTAAAAGCCCCACCTGAAAGCGGGTGCGAACAAGTCGTTGCCCGTCTTCGAACTTCTCTCGCACATAGGTCCATTCTTCGGCTTCCTTTTTAAGAGATGGAACGTACTTAGCAATTGGGCTGGCTGCTTGCTTTTCTACGTTACCACATTTGCCCAGCATCTTGGTTTTGAGCATCTGCTCATTACAAATATGAACCCCGTAGGAAAGGAAAAACCCTCCATTGAGTCTCAAAAATTCCTCAAAGGGATCTCCAATGAGATGTCCCATAGCGCCTAAATGCCAAAGAGGAGGTAAAAGGCGGGTTGTATAAAGGCGCAAAGTCCGCGTCTCTTCTCCAAACACCAATTGAGTGGGCTCGATCTTGATCCGTGTGCCTGGGTTCATCACTTGAGGGGACAGAGAGGTATGAGGATTCCAGAGGGACTCGTACTTTCCAAGCAATCGATCCGTTGGATTAAGAAGCTCATCAAGCCCTAAAATCAAATCTTCGGCCTGCCAAACTTTAACAGGGAGACCCCATCCCTTCAATGTCGTGACCAGTTGTTCCCGTAAAGCGATCATGCTCTCAAAGGACTTATAGATTGTATGGGGTTCACTATAAGAAATCAAAAGACGAAAGGTCCTGATAGCTGAATGGTTTCTAAACGCAGAACACCTTTCTTTCGCCAGTTCTCTCAAAACATCCGAACGATCCTTTAAGGCCACCTCATTTAATGAGCCCTTATATAATGAACTTTCATTTAAGACCACCTCACATCTTGCTTGTTCCCATGTCTTAAGCCACACCTCAATATGGGGACTTGCGATAAGAAGACACTGAAGGTTTGACCCTAAAGGCAAGGCATGCTGAAAAATTCCTGTCAATTGACGGGGAATTTCTTCTCCACATCCCACCAAAGGAAGAGTTGCAAGCACAAACCCCACACTGGCACGATTGAGGAAAAGCTGGGTTTCTGGATCAAAACTTCGATAAGGCAACATCTCGCTCAGGCTATGAGAAAACAGAAACTCATTTGCCAATTTGAGTGTTGGTGACGTTGATCCGAAGGGCTTTTTTTCTTCAGCAACCTTTTGAGAAAGAGGATTGTGCACTAAGCTTCCTCCAAGGCCCAAGAAGAATACCAAATATGTGGTTTCTTAGAATGTTCATCCTTAGGATGTTCACCCTCAGGGTGTTCACCCTCAGGGTGTTCAAAATCATTCTGTTGAGGTTCAAGGTTGGACCCACATTTTTCACAATGTGTTTGAGGAAGATCAGGAAGAGGTTTTTGGGGAAGCTCTCCATCATTTACCATTTGATTAACGTCTGAAATGGACTTACACCCAACCCCAGTTCCTGGAGGACATTCAAATCCTCCTTCGTAAACACCCATGCAGCCTGTAAGGCTGAAGAAGAGAGCAAGAGAGCTTCCTTTAATCGTTTTAGTCATCGTTTTGTTTTCCTTTCTGTGTTGATGTTCGAGCGGCTTCACGTTCTTTTTCTATTTCTGATTTGATGGATTGACTGCCGATAAAGGTGCCTTCTGTGAAGACAATATCGACGACTTGCCCTGCTGCGACTTGAATCACAGGCTGAAGTTGTTCTGCACGATCAATGTAGTATTGAGAAAGGCGATCGAGCGCTGTTGTAGCCCCGGTTGCCATACCCGATGTAAACGTCTCTCCAATGCTTGGAGGAGACACTTGCGAACTTCCCGGGAAAAAAGGATTCACTTGAGATTGCCGACTCTGAGGATTAGCCACATTGCTAAGTCCTGCAAACATTCCTCCCACAAGACTTCGAGCTAAGAATTGACCGTCTTTAGACGCGACAACGCCTCGGATGCCTGCCTTTCCATCAGATCCTGCAATATAGCCAGCAACTTGCGTTTCGATGATCTCTCCACTTTTGCGTTCAATGCAGGTAAGCTTTTCAAGTCGGGCATAAATACGTTCAGACGAGAGATCGCCATAAGCACTTGCTGTGCAATGACAGTCTTTCAAATCACTTTGGAACCGTCTTGGTAATGTTCCGAAATCAATCACTCTCAAAAGCATGGGCCTGGGATCAGAGGATGCGCTCATAGAAGAAGAAGCATCTAATCCTGAAAGAAGAATCGTCTTTGCAAAGGCTCCCGCTGGAATGGTCGTATCAACGGTTTTAAGCTGCTTATGTTTGAGATTTTCCGTAAGTCCCAAAGATACTTTTTGAATCAGGTTTTCAGAGTTTCCCTCTAGAGGGCGCCCCTCAAGAGGGCCTCCTTGTCCGCCTTGAGACTGAAAAGTCTGTGAAGAGGAGGCGTTGGTCTTGTGCATCTCCAACTGCTCTTCCAAATGAAGGATTTTGGTTTCTAGCTCTTGAACAATCGTACCTTTAGGGAAGGATGGATTTAAAGATTGATCCTCATCCATACTCTCACCATTCAGCCCTTGAGAGAAAGATCCTTCTCTTTTAACACCCTCTCGAGGGCCCCCCTCTTGAGGAACGCCCTCTTGAAAAAGAGTTTTAAGAGCCCCTATTTCATCAAAAACCATTTTGAGTTTGGTCTCAATGCCATGACGAAAGGCTTCCTCCAGATTTATTTTTTTTGTTGCAGTTTCAATAGAGGTCGTGGTGACCTTGACCTCCTCTTCTTGTTGAGAAAGAGGGCTTTTCTCAAACAAAAAGGTTAGAATCCCATAAACAATCATGACAATAACAAAAGCTCCACACCCGAGCCAAAATAATTGAAGCCTCCAAATGGTGTGAGAAGACTCTGGGCGGAAGAATTTTGAAATTCGCTCTCTAATGTGTTCGTGCCACAACATAAACATCTGTTCCTTCTCCGGGGGTTAACGTTTTTTTTGATATCAAAATGGCAATAAGGGTGTTTGACTTAAGAGGTCCACCTTCGCCACTCGCCACGGCAGAGCCGAAGGCGTAGCCTGGGAGGTTTTGGTGGATAAATAATTCCTTTGCCAATTCAGATTCAGATAAAACAAAACGATCTGGAGTCTTATTTTGAATCCGATAGGTCAGACCTCGTAATGTCTCTCCTTGTAGTTCTCTAACCAAAGAGTAAGGCTCATGAAGAGTTGTCAAACTGATGGGCATTTCTTTATATCCCAAAGGAATACGGCCTTCTTGCAAGGCAAGGATCAAATCCTCAACGTCTTCACGAAACAAAGGAGCAGAGGCACGCTTTTCCTCATTTAATGAGTCTTTCTCGATTTCTTGTTTGACCGTATTATCGGCTTTGAGAATCAAAGCTTCGGGAGCTTGATCTTTAGGAACCAAACGAAGATCTTGGGTGTGTCCCGCCTCGGTTGTCAGTGTGAGGCTAATGGCTTTTACACTTGCCTCCTCTAAAGGCGTGGGGCGAATAAACACTTGTCCTTGATCCTCATCTGTTTCCAGAACATATTCCCCCGCATTGCCAAAAACATGGAGAATACGGTCGCCTTGGACCTTAATGCGCGTAAGTCCTTGTTGAGAGATGGGAACTTCAATGGCCGTCATCTCATCAAGAGGACGGACAATGGTAGCTTGTGCTATTGTTCCCATAAGAAATAAAGTGAAGGCCCTAAGAATCATGTTGAAGTCCTCCCGTTACTTTTTCTAAAAGAAGCCCTGCACCTCGTAAGGTAAATTGCAAAGATATCGTCTCTAAAGAGGAGCTCACTTCTTTCCCAGCCACATAGCTGGTGAGCGTTCCGCGTACTTCAACTTGGAGTTTACTTGGATTCGCTTTGACTTCTGTGGGTTTAAAGTGGGTCGAGAGTTGAAGCTTTGTGTAATGTTCTCCATCGTCCATCAGCTGCTTTTTTAAAGCGCCATAAGCTTCAGTTGTGGCATACCTTAAAAGAGTTTCATGATTATAAGAAAAGCTGAGAGGAGACAGATCCAACAGAAGCTTTGAGACATAAAGCCCCATTTCTTCCAGGTATTCTTTTGAAACCACTCCTCCTTCCACCCACAAGGTTTTTGTAATGTGGGGCGGCACTAAAATCGTTCGTTCATTTTTAAAAAAGAGCGCCGTGCTTAAGAGAATGTTACTCATAGCCATCAGCGCTGATACCCCAATCCAGGCATTTCTTTGAGAAATGATCTTGAGGATATTCTGATAAAGGAAGTCCGCTTTCATTACCCAATCGTCTCCCGAATATGAGAAGGCACACGCAGCTTCATCGCTCTTCTTGGCGTAGGAAGATGCCAATAAAGAGCATGGATTAAGGTGGATCCTTCATTTTGCTTCTTGATGGTGCGGAGAAGGGAGAGAGCTCCAATTCCTACGATAAAGCCGGAGATAATCCAGCCCATAAACAATCCTCCAAAGAGAGGGATTGCAACAATCAGAGCCTCGTCCTTATTAATCCCCAGAAACCGTAAGGGCTTATCTAAACGATTCAGGAGAAAGTTTTCATTTCGATCCATCGTCTCCTCCTCACACGCAAATAGCATAAGTGGTGTTGATCCAAACTTTTGCAAAGCCAAAGCTAATGGTGGTTAAGATTGCGATCACAAAGGGGGTAGGCGTTGACTTCATAAAAGATACAGCTGCACTTGCAAGACAGCCTGCAATGAGCGTAATGGGCACAAGACTATTGTTAATAATACCCACAAGGTTTGCCGTACTTTGGTTCAATCCAGCATCGGTCGTATTGGCAACGCCAAAGACTTCAGGCGTGAAAACCAAAAAGGCAAGGGTAAAAAGACAGAGTGCCTTGACCTGCTCTGTATATACGGATTTGTTTTTAAAAAAATGTTCTAAAGTGTTCATCTTGGTTTCTCCTTTTGTTGATGAATCCTCGGGTCTATTGCCCGAGGACAAGCTTTGTTGAAAATGAGTTTGTTTAGTTTTCATAGGTCGTTTTTCCTTGATTGTGAGAATCTTCCTGCTCTTTCCCTTGGCCAGAGAAAAGCTGAAGACAAGATTGAGTTGAGAGAGAGGGCTCATCATGGGGCGTGTAGACACTCTCATTCTCCGTAAGAGAAGAGGTTGAGTCCTGTGCTTTTTCTGAGATCAGTTCATTGTCCCGAGGACTTGATTGTGGAGATCTAAGATACTCAACTTTTCCCTCAAATCCAGAAACCACAATGTGTGGGGTAAGACGTGCTTGGCCATATGTATCGGTCCAGTGTCGGTAGGTGAGTTTTCCTTCCACATAGACTATATCCCCCCTACACAAGGCGTCCTTAATCCACCCAATAGTGGATTCACGAAAGACCCTAATATGATGCCAATCTGTTGAGGTTTGCCATTCTGGTTCCCCGCCTTCGCGGGGACAAGACTTCCAAGAGGTACTTGTCGCTAAAGAAAAGCTTGCAAATTCACGTCCGTCTTGAGTAAGAGCAATTTTAGGCGCACGCCCAATCTTTCCTTTTAAGATGATTTTATTCATGAGGTTTTTCTTCTGTGTTTGAGGATGAATTGAAAGACGGGTGTGCGTTCATTTTATCTTGAAAGCTAAGCTCTGAGATTGTCCAATCTGTATGGGTGGTATTGCTAGGGGAGCGAGCTTTAAGGCGTGTTTGGATGCAGGTGGATTTAGGATAGTCGCGTCCAATCACATTGAGGATATTAAACTGTAGAGAATAAATCCGGTTAAGAACTCTCTCATCCTCAGATGCGATCCAGATAATCCGATCCTCACATTCATCAAACCATGCGTTTGCAATGCCTTGAAGATCAAACAAAGAGATAGGATCTCGCCTCAAGCCGTATGCATTGAGGGGTGGTGGAAAGATCAGTTGTGTGCACCATTTCTTCCACATTGGGTCTTCAATGGACGCTAACGTCTCTTGAATCTCCTTTTCCCTTGCTTTTTGTGTATCTTTTGCTTTTTTCTGCTCAAGAATTTCAGGATTATCGAAATTTCCTTCGAGAATTTTAAGGAGATTGCCACGTGAGAGAACCCAATCAAGCGTTACACGCCACTTTCTAGCTCCTTCCCCCATCAGAAAAGGGGATGCTTTTACACGTTCACAAAACTCCCCCCATTGCGACAGATCATTTTGAAAATGAAGGGTGAGAAGGGAGTTAAGCTGACGTTTTCGCTCTTCAGTGAGGATGACGTCCTGACCGATATGCTTTTTCCAAATTTCACAAATTTCATCAAAAAATTCGCGCGCGCATGTTCTCTGTGTGTGTTCTTTGTTTTTATTCTCTGTTGTAGTCTCTGTATAGGTATATGAATGTAAATTTTTTACATTCGAATGAAAGCTGCTTACATCCGAATGTAAATTTCCTGCATTCGAATGTAAAATTCTTACATTCGAGATTTCCTCGCTTAATGGAGGGAAACTTAAAAAAGACTCGTTCGAACTTTCATTCGAATGTAAATTTTCTACATTCGAGTGCAAGGTGTCTGAATTTCCGGTTAATTGTAAATTTTTTACGTTTGAGGATTCCTCATTTAAAAGGAAAGCTTTTTGGTGTTCATTCGGATGCACTTCCCTTAAAGAAGATGAAAACGCTCTTAAAAAAATGTCAGGAAGATTACGGCCAATTGCTATAAGATCTTCCTGAAGTTTTCTGATATTGACTCGGTATTGAGTCGTCTTATTCCATTTATCAAGGGGGTGAGCTCTCTCATCAATCCATCCTTGATCAATAAGGTGTTTTAAATACTTCCGCATGGTTGGATGGGAAATCCCGAGCATGGTCTCTTCAATAAGATCAACGGCTGTTTTGTAGATCCACCCATGGCGAGAAGACACATTGCATTCGGGATGAAAGTTTTTCTCTTCCTCTAGAAGAAGGTCAAAGTCTTTGACCCGCTGGGTCCAGTACATGAGTTGATTCAGAATAACGGCACTGAAATGATCTCCTGTGAGTGCCACAAATTCTTTCCGAATAATCGATACCTGGTCGTCATTAGGCTGATGAACTGCTGTTTGCTTGGGGGAGGACTCTCTTCCCTCCATCTGAGTATTGTGTGCAAGAGCAGATGTCATTACCCAATCCTCCCTTCTGAAGTAGAAAAATTCTGAGAAGAGAGGTTTGTCCTAATGGTTGGGCGAGAATTTAAGGAATTCCTTGCTTTCTTTCGAGGTTCAAAAGAGTTTCCTTTAAGAGATAAAATGCCATAAAAAAACCCATCAGGGTTCTCTGGTCTAACTTCTATAAGGTAAGGCCAGGTCTGATAGGTAAGTATGTGAAGGGTATTATCAACATGAGTGTCAATGGCACGAAGCGTAAAGGTTAGATATTCAATGCGTTCTTTTTCTCCAAAATAACAGAAGGCCTTATAAAGATTGTGATAAAAGCGTTGATAAAGCTTGACTGTTTCAAGAAGGGGTGTCGATGTGTCATGTCCAATGCAAAGGCATATTCTTGCCGTCCAATACTCTTTTACCTTCGGTTGGAAATCCGAAAAAAGTTTCTCGAGTTTCTCATCTTGTGTATCCTCTGGCATGAACTCTAGAGAAGAAGAAATCATACGAGGATATAGGATGGCTCCTCCATAAACACCCCGTTTATCATCTTCAGCAATGATAAAGGTGGCTCTATCTTGGGCGTCAGGAAAGAGGTAAAAATTTTGATATATCTTTAAAAGACCCAACAAGGAGTCTATTTTTTGTCCATAAAATTCATGGGCTTGTGGTTCAATAATCTTAAGCATAAAAATCCTTTTGGCCTCTCCCTTGAGACTCCTTCTTCAAGAGGAACCTAAGAGAGCATTGTTATTGAACCAACAAGGACCTTTACGAATGGCTATAGACTTTTACGAGCAAGGAGAATAAACTTCCAAACATAAAGGCCTTTGTAGGTTCTTTTACTTTAAAAGCACCTGTGATTGTTTTCGAAGATCGTCACAGGTGCTTACTCTGGATTAACCAGATAAAAGGGGTTACCCCAGTTTTCTTTTACACTTCCATCTTACCCTCCACTCCATTGACGAGCACGTTATCAGCTGTGTGACGTCTAAGATGTTCTTTCTCAAATTGATCAACATCCTCAAGGCGATAAACAATAACGCCGTTCATTTTTACATAAAGTGGCCCTTTCGCATTCCAACGCCAGTAACGTAACGTCTCTGTTGTTATGCTCCAACGTTCAGCGAGCTGTTTTGGTGTTAATCTATTCGATGCCATCATTGTTTCCTTTCAAAGAGCTTTTTTAATCCCCATCATTTTTGAGAAACCTAAAAGCCCTTTATCAATTGGTTATAGTTATAGCTGACACACACAAATTGTCAACCGATTTTTCTAAAAAAATACATAACTTTCAAACACTTATATAGACATTCACCACGTTTTATCGACGTTTATAAACGCTTAGCTACGCTATATGCGTCTTAAAAAAGTTGCAGGTCATGGAAGTCTTGATTGCTTTAAGGTCTATGGTAAGGAAACAAAGAAAGGGATAGACATCCCCACAAGGATGAAATAAATTCCTTAACATATAGGCCTTGGCATTAAATGCCTGACATAAGTCCTGTATTTCTAGAGCACCTGTGGAGATTGCAAACTAACCGCAGGTGCTATTTTCTTGAATGATCATGTGCTCATGATTCCCTCCCCTTTTTTTAACAATTATATTTAAGCCTCTCCCAAACAGCTAATTTTTTAATTGGCCATATGTAAAAAATATGCCCCTTCGCTGAAATGAGTGTTCTCTTATTGTTTTAATTTTAAACACCTGGCCTAAACGACACTTGTTAAAAGAAAGTGAGACTCAGCCCATAGCGCCTTCAGCATAAGAATAAAATCTTCACATTCTATCCTCAAAATGTGAGGAGCTCCTCCTAAACAATGGAGGAGCAGGCTCATAAATAAAGGGTTGGATAAAATGTTTCGCAGAGAGGCATATGCAAAAATACTAAGAATTTATTGTATCCACTCTATAAATAAGAGAGAATTAGCCGAGTGAAAATCAGATAAAGCGATAGCCATGTCTGATTCATGGCAACGTAAGGTGATAGATTTCCTAAAAAATATTTATGGCTTGAAAAGATACCTATTCATTCGTCTCGTACTTTTAGAGCGGCTACAATTTATTTTTGAATATTTCCAAGTAAGCAATCTAACCTCTACCAAGCAGAGGCTCATAATGTGGAATAACTCGGGGGATTCACTTATAAGGAATTGAATTTATGCAAAATAATGCATTTTTCTTCTTTCCACACACTATTTATCTAAGCCATTTAACTGTTATTAATGGGATTCATTTTACACCTCGAGAAATCGATGTCATAGCTTGCCTTTTACATGCACGTGGCACAAGTAAAATTGCCTCTCTTTTAAATATTGCTTCAACCACTGTTATTACCCACATACAGAATGTTATGGAGAAACTAAAATGTAATTCACGAGAAGACATCATTGATTTTATGGAAAGATCTCGTAACCTTGCCATCATAAAAAAGTATTATGCAAGCGTGGTGGTCCATGCAGCTTTTGAGAGAAGCCTAAAAGCCTGCTCAAAGTTGATAGACAACCCTCTTTCTCCTCTTATTATTTATTGTAAAGATCAACAATGGAAGAATATATTTGAGTGTTATTTACGAGCCCATTTAAAACTCGCTGGTATAGAAGTCGAAGTTCGATTACAAAAACTTCACTATAATAGAGAGGGTATAGAAAATCAAAAAAGCACCCTTATTATTATTTTAGAGAAAGAAGGGCACACAGATATTTCACAAAAATTGAGAGAGGCTGCTTATGTAGACTTGAGTTCTCAAGAAAATTATTATCTTTCTGTTTTTGAAATTTTAAAGAAACTTTGCTCGAAGGTTAATTTTGATCAAATTGTTTTTGAGTTTAAGAAAACTTACGAGACGTTGCAGGAATTAAATGAAGCTTCTTATACCTCAATTCCCAATAGTAATCTAAACTTAAACCATTCTATTAAAGATAGATATTCAGGAGGAGAAACAAATAGGAAGAAGATATTAGAAGGTTTTTTTCACTTGAGAAAAAAGCTGCTGTATTTGGTAGCCCCCCTTTTTGTGATTGGATTCATTGGGGGAAATTTATTAAAATTTTATGGGAATCAACAAGATAAGCAAGAACGAAGCTTTAGCCCAATTAAGAAGTTAGGGCACACCCCTATCCACTCAGATGAAATCTTCCTTAAAGAATCAGCTTTTCTTCAACGTCCTGAGCTCCTCGCTGAAATAGCTGGAAAGTTTAAGACGTGCCCTACTATTCAGGTTGTTGCTCTTGTGGGACCGGGTGGGTCAGGAAAAACGGTTCTTGCACGTCAATATGCTTACCAACAACGCGCCGAGGTTATTTGGGAAATTAATGCTGAAACAAATGAAAGCTTAAAATCCTCCTATGAAAATTTAGCAGAAACTCTCGCAAAAAAAGAGGAGGATAAAAAAGCGCTAAGGGCAATTAAAGAAATAGAAAAGCCTGAAGAAAGAGAAAATAAAATTATTCAATTTATCAAAGAAAAGCTTAAGGCTTATTCAAATTGGGTTTTAATTTATGACAATCAGGAAAAACCAACAGCGCTTAAAAAATACTTTCCCCAAAACCCCGAAACTTGGGGATTTGGAAAAATCCTCATAACCACGCGTAATGACAACATACGGCATAATAATTATGTTGACTATGTCGTACCTATCGGGCCTTTGAATTCCATTCAAAAATATGATCTATTTTGCAAAATCATAAAAAAGGGAGAGAACACTGATTTTACTGCCTCTCAAGATGAAAAAATAAAAGAGTTTTTAAAAGAAATTCCTCCTTTTCCTTTGGATGTTTCGGTAGCTGCTCATTACATAAAAAGCACAGGTGCCTCCTATAGCCAGTTTCTTAAAAGTTCACTTCAAAACAGTAGGATCTTTGATACCTTACAAGAAAACCTCCTAAAGGAGGCTGGAGATTATACAAAAACTCGTTATCGCATTATTGCCTTGTCTTTACAACAAGTTATGAATACAAGCAAAGATGCTCGTGATCTCCTCCTCTTGATAAGTCTAATAAACTCCCAAAATATTCCAAGAGACTTACTAACAAAGTACAAAAATAACGAAATTGTTGATAATTTTATTTATCACTTAAAAAAGTATTCTCTTCTCATAAGCCAGCCTTTTGCTTTGCCTCTCCAGAATTCCACGCTATCTTTCCACCGAAGCATGCATGCTACGCTCCTGAGTTATTTAAAGGAATCCTTAAGCTTAGATAAAAATGCCCAGTTGGTCTCCTCAATTTCTGACATGCTAGAGCGATATACGAGAGACGCCATTGAAAATGAGGACCTCTTACAAATGGGCCGTATAAAGCCTCACCTTAAAGCATTCTTGAGTCATGATGATTTATTAAATAATAACAATAAAGGAGCTATTGAAGTCGAGCTCGGCTGTACGTACTATTATACCCACTATCAAGAAGCAGCAAAGCATATTCTTGAAAGCAGTATATCCAGATTAAGTCTTTATCCTTGCAAAAAAAACTATTCTAGAATAGCTCAAGCATTATCTTACTTAGGTAATATGCATAAGGAAATTGGCGAACATAAAAAAGCCAGAGATTTACTTAAAAAGAGTATCCTTCTTTATAGACAGCATGATCCTCAAAATTACATTGGAATGACCCGGGCCTTAGCCTATTTAGGAGATACGTATAAAAATTTAGGGGACCATCAAAAAGCCAAGAACTTACTTGAAAAAAGTATTGTCCTCTCTCAAAAACATCCTGACTCCAATCAACTTGGAGTCGCTCGCACCATGTTATATTTAGGGATCGTTTATAGAGACTTAGGAGATTATGAGAAATCTATCCCCTTACTTAAAAAAAGTGTAACCCTCTTCAAAGAGCATAAAAATTATATCGAACTTGCACGAGCCTTAAAGTATCTTGGGAATACTTACAGAAGCTTGGGCCAATATGAAGAGGCAAGAAACCTTCTTGAACAAAGTGTTTCAATTTGTAAAAAGTATCTACCCGAGAATCATATCGCCCTTGGCCGCAGTTTAGTGCATTTAGCAACCATTTACAGAAATTTGGGAGAGTATAAAAAGGCTCAGGATTTGCTTATTGAAAGTTTACAAATCCATCAAAATGTATTTGGAAAGAATAATGTTAGAACAGCATGGGTTGTCGTACAATTAGCTAATATCCACCGAGAGATGGGAGATTATGAAAAGGCAGAAGAATCAATCAATGACTGCTTAAAGACTTATTTAAAATCATATGGTGAAAATAGTTTGAGAACATCCTGGGTTTTTATGCAGCTAGGCTACGTTTATGAGGATTTAAAAAATTACAAGAAAGCACAGGAATTTTTAGAGAAAGCCTTAAAAGTTCATAAAAGCCATTTTAAGGAAGATCATCTGAACGTTGCGGTAATTTTGTTTCATTTAGGAAATGTCTATAAAGGGCTTGGGCAGTATAAAAAAGCGAATAATTTTTTAGAAAAAAGCCTCAAGGTTTATGAAAAGTATTATGGTGAGGACCACATTGAAACCGCTAGGATTTTGGGGACTTTTGGCCATCTCCATTTGTGTAAAGGAAATTTAGAGGAGGCTGAAACAATAATGAATAAAGCTCTAAACATACTGCAACGTAAGCAACATCCTATCCAATTTTTGGTTTATGAAAGTCTTGCAGAATTACATCTTCAAAAAGCCCAAATTGAAAAAAATAAAGGAAGAGCTATAGAGGCTAAGATCTTTAAAAAACAAGCCATTAATGAACTCACTCAGGCTTTAACAATTACTCAAGCTCTCTTTCCAGAGAACTCCGCCCACACGAAAAGAATCCGAACAACATTGAATGTGTCAATAAGTAACAACATAAGTAACAGCGTAGAACATACGGACCATTAAAAGAAAATTTTCATTGGCATGAAATCATTTTTTATGCCTAAGCACTTTCAAAGTGATAACAATGAGAATCTGAACACAATGAGAATCTGAACTTGCATAAGAAAAAATAACAAACTAAAATAAAGCAACCATTGTTTGAGGTGTAGCTTGAGAAAAAAAACATTGATAAAGCAAATTCTATTGTATTTAGGGCTCTTACCTTTGCTAAACTTTAACGCCCAAGCTCTGAAGCTTTATCTTCTTTCAAATCATGATAATGCTGGTGATCATGATCAAGTCTTAGGAATCCTTACAGCCTTTAAAAAACTTTCCGACCAAACCCTTTCTTTTAAAGATTTAAATACAAAAATAACCAGCCCTGCTAAAATAAAAGAAGAAATAGAAAAAGATCTCCTCAGGGAGAAAATCATTGTCGTTGGAGCAGGTGAAGGAGGCATTGATGGAATTACGGATTTACTCGCTAAGCCGAATCTTATCATTTGCCTTATGTCACACATGTTTTTAGAAAGGTACAAGGATCCAAGTCTTTTAGAAAAAATTAAGTTTATTGCCCTTCCTACCCACGTTTCTGTTGAAACTAAGGAACGACTTGGGGAGAAGCTAATTGAAACAACAGGTGTGGCTCATAATCGCCTCCCTGGGGAAGCAGATAAAGTTTATGAGAAGTGGGGGAAAAAAGAACTCCCAGCTTGTAAAACTTATCTCGGTGTTATTTTAGGGGGAGATGCTCCAACACCTTGGCCAGCAAAAGCAATTAAGCTTTTTACAGAAACAGATGCCACAAAACTTGCAGACTATGTTTTTCAAAACGCTAAAGAGGCTTGTATTCTTGTGCTCAATGGTCCACGAACAGGAAAACATGATCGCAATAAAAAGGAAATTCCAAATGTTCATCGAAAAGGATATTCGGATCATATTACAAAGCTTTTTAAACAAAAGCTTTTAGCGAAGGGTATTAAGAATATAAAAGTTTTTGATTTTCAACATAACATTCCAGAGAATAAGACATGGGTTTCTCCTTACAACTCCTTTGATCTTGTTCTAGGGGCATTAAGATCAACAAATGGAAAGATACTTGTTCCTGGCAGCTCAACATCTTCAATCTCTGAGGCTCTCGATACATTACCTAGGGGACGTGTCATTGTTTATGAAGATAGCGCTATGAATGAAGTTCACAAATCTCATCTTGCTAGTGAACTTACCGCAGGAAGAATTACTGTTCTTGAAAATTATCATAATATCAAATCCTCTACGTCTAATTCTGACAAGCCCCAATCTAATGCAGCTATGATCATTGCACATAAACTTTGGGAGGAGGCTTCACAGAGCCTTCAACAAGATGAAGCGCCTTAAGGAGCCTTCGTGATATTGTATACCACCCAAGGGGAAGAAGAATGCTCAGGAGGAAGATGATAAAGTGGCACCGCATTTTCAACATCATGCTTTGGCAACTTTAGAGCTTCCTGAATACCCCAGTAAACCGCATTATGAGCCACAATTAAAATAGGGCTTGGATGAGATAAAGCCTCTTTAAAGGCCTTCTGAGAGCGCACTATAAATTCATTATAAAGCTCAGCTTTTTCGATCGTCCCTCCTTGCTTCCACTCTTCAAGCCATTCTCCTTTAATATCCCCTTCGCGAATCCCCAAGGAGCATTCTTTAAGCTCATCTATAACCACGATAGGTTTTTGAACTCGATCTGAAATGATCTCAGCAGTTTTTAAAGCCCGAGCGAGGGGACTTGAAAGTATAAACTTAAAATGAGTATTTTTCAGAATTTCTGCAGCATGGTTGGCTTGCTCAATTCCTTTTTGATTAAGAGGTATATCTTTTTGCCCCATGACGCGACGTTCGCTATTCCAGTTCGTCTCTCCATGACGAATAAAGTAAAAAGGAACTGATTGGAATATTTGTTTCATATTAGACATACTAACATACTATAATTGTTATAGAACAAACTATCCCATGACAACCAAAATTTCCAGAAGTGCCACCTTAAGCCAAATATAGCCCAATGCTATACCTCTGGTGCACTTTATTCAGAAGAACTTATCGTACAATACATAGGCTTAAAGGATTTATTTAAAGAAAGAAGAGTTCGTTTTTGAGAAAAGCCCTTATGAATCACCAACTCTTCCGAGAGTTAAAGTATGAATTATACCGAGGGTTGAGGGGATTCAGAGGGGAACGAATAAGACTGAAGTCTGTCTGTCGCTTAAATGGGGAAGCGCTATGAAGGCTGCTTCTTTTATGAAGAGATCCTGCTGGCTCTATACCAGAATGGGAGCTTTTTCCAGCATCAATCCCACCACTTCGTTTACGTGAGGTAAAAGGTGACTTAAAAATGAAACGCTTCCAATTTAGAAATTGCATCATGAGACTCCCTCTTTTTTTTCTTCTTAATCTTATTTTTAGGATCAGTGCTTTGATGATACGTTCTGGCGAGAAAGGTTTCGAACTTCTTGCAGAGATAATCCTGTAGCTTGAACAACTTGTGCTGCGCTCATGCCAAGTTTAAAAAGATTCAGAGCTGTTTCATAAAGGGCTTCTAATTTACCTTTTTGTATATATTGCTCTACGGCTATCATAGAGTCTCGTTTTCCCTCTTGATAACCCTTTTGACGGTATTTTTCTGCAAGTGTCATAACTATCTCCTCATCGCTGCTTGATAAGCCTGATCTAATAACGTCTCTAAAGCCCTCTTCATCTTTTACTTCCCCTGTTGTAAATATATAGGAAAGTGTAAGGTGAACATAATTATCAAAACCATCTTTCTTCAATCTATCAAGTAAGTTTACCATACTTTTTACAAGAGACACAAGGTCAAAATCACGGATATGTTTAGCTGTGAGGGCGGCTGCTCCGAACCAATAATAAGCATCTCGCAAGGTTTCGTCAGGAATTTTGTTGAGGTCGATGATCTGATAAGGATTGAGAAAGGTAGACCGGGCTAATTCCTTTTCTTTTTCAAATAACTCAAAGAAATCCGTTGAATATGTATAGGGTTTATTTCCTGTATACAGAATTAAGGGAACCACAAGAGGCAGCTTTTTCTTTTTCGATTTTTTAAGATGATGTTCCATGATGCTAAGGGTGTACTGAAGCATTCTATAAGGCAAAAGGCGATCAGGTGTTGAGGCATGTTCCAACAAAAGATAGATGTATCCTGGATCTCCATGAAAGTTCACTGAGAAGAGAAGGTCAGCCACCTGAAGCCTAAGTTTATCATTGATGAAGGAGTCCTTTCGAACTTCAAGAGTAGAAAAATCGATGGTTTTAATGACCTCGGGTGGTAAATGTTTTTCAAAGAATTCACGGGCTACAGGCGTATTGCTTAGGATAGAACGAATATAACGATCATGGGGAGAGAGATGATTTTTGGGCATTTTTTCTTCTTATTGCTCCCTTTAGAAAAAAGTTGTTTGCCATTATATGCGAACATGATAAGCTTCTTGGCGCTGCACATGGGCGCTTTCAACACCCACGTACAGCTAACCACAATAACCCCTTACGAAACAAGGAGTATATCATGGCTAGTGCCAAGCTACATGCATCACCCGATTTTTTCAAGCAATTATCCCTTGAATTTCAGCAACTGAAGCTCACAATTCAAACCCTTGAGACCTTTGCTTTCCGAGCATCGGTGCGAGGACATGAGTTGGGTGACAACAGATTGCGATTGATTCTCGATCAGCTGGAAGCGTTTGTCTTAACGATCAAACGTCTCATGGACGATTTTGAAAAACTCTTGTGTATGGTTGTAGTTGTGGATTAAGCTTGGATTGTGGTTTTGAGGGTTTCTAAGAACATATTTCAAAGAACCCTCATTTTCTCTCCTCACATCTCTAGATCCATGCTTTTATCTTTTGAATGATACGCATCTGTTCTTGAAATAAGCGCTCAAGCCATGGCAAACGCACTGAAAGGCGAGGAGAAATAAGGGTTAGCTAATAGGTTTAAAGTCTGTTTTCAATTATACTTACCCACAAGAAAAAATAAAAAGCGGGAGGTATAACAAATGAACTTATCGCATACTTTTCTTAATCATTTTGAAGCTTTAGAAGATCCCCGGTTGGACAATCACAACCTAAGACACAATCTTATAGATTATTTTAGTCATTACAATTTTAGCAACCATATGCGGTGTCGCTGGTCATGCAAAACTCCCCCTTTATGGTCATTAAAAATGCCCCCCCTGACCAAAGGAGGGGAAATTTCAATGACCATTGACAGCGGCGCTGACACATGGACAGAAATTTACGAACTTGCTGTTGCAAAAGAGGAATGGTTAAAAACATTTTTATCTTTACCTAATGGTATTCCTTCTCATGATACTTTTGGGCGTGTTTTTTCTCTCATTAATCCCGATAAGTTTGAGTTGTTTTTGTGATTGGATTGGCTCATTAGAGATTGATAGGGATAGGGAAATTATAGCCATTGATGGAAAAATACTTCGAGGATCAGGGAATAGAAGAAAAAATAAAAAGGCCTTACATCTTGTGAGTGCTTGGGCAGTTAATAATCGTTTGATGCTCGGCCAGGTAAAGACCGAGGAAAGATCTAACGAGATAGAGGCCATTCCCCGCCTCCTTAATATGTTGTATATTAGCAATAGCATTGTAACCATCGATGCAATGGGATGCCAGAAAAGCATTGCTCAGCAAATTATTGATCAGAAGGCTGATTATGTCCTGTCTCTGAAAGAAAACCAGGCAAGCTTATATCAGGATATAGCGAGTATTTTTGCGCTAGCGACAGTAAAGCGAATTGCTTTAAATTTACTGACGCAAGAAAAAACTCATAAAAATGGTATTGCTTGTAGACGTAAGACAGCAGGATGGAATAACAAATACTTGATGGATGTTCTTAAAATGGGGAAGACGCAGAATCCCTCCTCGTTGCTTGATCTCAATAGAAGCGAAGTTTCTCTCTATCAGGGAATTTTAGTTTTAGGTGTTTTTTCTTTGGGTTCTAAAGCAACTTGAATCTCTTCCAATCAAAATCAGGGCGGATCTCTTCTTTTGTGACTTGCCCTCTTGTTGCCTTCTCAATTCTCATGCAATTGAGAGGGCTAGGGACAGCTTTGCCATGCACCCATTTAAAGGCGCTTGTATAATTTGCTCCAATAGATAGGGCAAGCTTCGACAAGGAACCACATATATCAGCAGCTTTTTTAATAGCCTCTATATTATGTACGTCTTTCTTAGGCATGTGCCGATCTCTCATCCAATTGTTTAAGCGATATATTCAACAATAGCCTTGATTTTCTTGGCGCGCAATGACGATTAAAAATACATATTGACAGGTATATTGTCAGAGCTATATATTAAACAATAGACCAGGAAAGAAAGGAAACAATAATATGAACCTCACCCCAATGAAGAATTACCACCTTATTAAGGCATTCATAAATGAATTTTTAGATAAAAGAACAGGTCCTTACAAGACCTTAAAAGCTGCTGACACGCTCTGCCGTGAATCCATTGAGAAGCACTTATCTCAAAATTCAGACATCAATAATCTTAGCATCCAAAATAATGAGCAATGGGTATGGATAAAAGAACTCATCGTTAACTATACGCTCTTAAAAATGCACCATCACGCACTATTATGGGAAATTGATGATCATAAGCCGCAACTCCGGGAGACTTTCCGGAGTTATGCCTGAAAGTTGTGTATGGGCTAATTGAGAAGGGCGGCGTATCCTTTTAGTTGCAAAACTGAAAAAAGGAGATACGCCATGAAGGATGATAATGTTGTTGAACTAAGAA
>Ga0299912_10000170_pt1 | contig 67604 bp, 61 predicted proteins | sample RVTome_2_FD_207667 | JGI IMG/M metagenome (GOLD analysis project Ga0299912, IMG submission 207667) | Soil microbial communities from uranium-contaminated site in the Upper Colorado River Basin, Wyoming, United States - RVT95D214 (version 2) ... | reverse complement strand
CAGGCATGGCACCCGCCTGCTGCAGACAGCCGCCTCCAAGAGATTGGAGGTGGCAGGGGGCTTATGGTTCAGCCCCGGCGCGTTCCAGCATGACGTGATGATGACCCCATACGACCCCGAAGGGGGCGCACGGTCGGAGCCGAATGGAATGAGCTGCATCTGCGGGGGTGTGACCTGACCGTCACCACCCGCATTTGCAACAGAACCCCCCCCAATATCGTGAGTGCACCGGAAGCGATGCTTCCGCTGCAGGCAGTACGGAACTTTTTATTATCCCAGATGTCAATCTATTCCACGCAGCAGGGATGGGGACTGATGTGCACCGATAGGGATTGTTCGATTTTTCGAGGGATGATTACCGCGTGCGACAACTGCAGCAGGATGTCGAGTTCAGACTTTCGGATTCCTGAGATGAATCCGCCGAAGATGGATTCGCTCATCAAAGGCTGATCAGACCGGCGGCACCTGTTTTGTTCTGTCGGAGAATGATATGGAATCCTTCTTCAGGTCCAAAACCATGAAGTCCCTGGCGGCCACGGTCTTCACGCCCGACCTTTCCTCGATCCACTTCGCCTGCGTTTCCGGGTTCTCCTGAATCACTCGCATTCCGAAATGCGTAATCACAGCCAGTTCTGGTTTCACCTTCTCGATCAGGTAACCCGCGTCCTCCGTGCTCAGGTGATGGGGGATCCTCTGCCCCAAAGGCCGGGTCACACATGCGATGAGCACCCTCGAATGTCGGTGCGCCTTGATGACCTGCTCAACCAGCTGCGTATCCGAGACGTACGACAGCATGCCGTGGGAGGTCTCGATCCTGAAGCCAACGCTGCTCGTGTCCGAGTGAGCTGATGGGGTCGCAGAGATCTCGATGGGTTTGACGGAAACCTTCGAGTACGGTTGCATTACCTTGACAAGCTTCGGCTTGGCCAGGTGATATTTCGATATCGCGGGCCCGAACTCCCCGTTCCCCTCGATGACACTGGTGCTGGCGAGCAACGCTCCCTGCTTCCTCGACCCTCCCTCGGTCATGGCCTCTATCAGTATCTCAGCGTCAAGATAGTGGTCTGGATGGCAGTGGGACACCAGGATTGCGTCCGTCTTCATCGGGTCTATCCCAACAGAACGCGCGCGCACGAGCGCGCCCGGGCCCGGGTCAATGTGAAGGTTCCTCTCGTCCTCGAGGTATATCCCGCCTGTCGCCCTCGCCTGATAGATGGTTGCGAAGCGTCCTCCGCCAGTCCCCAAGAAAGTGACCCGAGTCATAGCTGCAAAGCCTTAATGCTGGTTCCCCTTAATACCGTTCCGGGCTCAGGAGAGCGATCCGCTTGAGTGTTTTAGTGAAGGGAGGACTCGTTGTCACGCAGAACTGGAAGCGGGAGGTCCTGAAGGGCGACATACTAGTGGAGGACGGCAGGATCGCGGCGGTAGGCCACGTGAAAGCAAGGCCCGACGAGACCGTCGACGCCTCCGGATGCATGGTGTTGCCGGGGCTCATAAACTGCCACACGCATGTCGCGATGGCGCTCATGAGGGGCGTCGCGGACGATGTCAGGCTCGAGCAGTTCCTCGACAAGACGTTCGCGATTGATGCCAAGAGGAATCCTGACGACCTCGCGTTAGGCGCTGCCCTGGGTTGCCTCGAGATGATACGCTCGGGGACCACCACATTCCTCGACATGTATTACTCGGAGGACATCATCGCGAAATGCGTCGAGGATATAGGCATCAGAGGCTATCTCGGATGGACCGTCCTGGACGAGCAGTTCACCACCCAGAAGGGCAGGCCGATCGACAACTGCGAGAGCTTCATCAAGGCCCACAAGGATAGGCCACTGGTGAAGCCAGTGGTCGGCGTCCAGGGAGTCTATGTCTGCTCAGACGAGACACTGATGAAGGCCAGGGAGCTTGCTGTCAGGCACAGCACCTTCTGCCATTACCACGCATCGGAGACGAGGCATGAGGTGTACGAGTTCCAGAGGAAGAAGGGCAGAAGACCTGTGGAGCACATGTCAGAGATCGGCTTCTTGTCCAGGGGTGACGTGGCCGCGCACGGTGTATGGCTCACAATCAACGAGGTTCGGATGCTCTCCAAGGCCGGCGTGTCGGTCGCCCACTGCCCGACCTCCAACATGAAGCTCGCGAGCGGAGGGGTCGCGCCGATCCCCGAGATGTTGTCCGAGAACGTGAGGGTCTGCCTGGGAACGGACGGGTGCTCGTCGAACAACTCGCTCGACATGTTCCTCGAGATGAAGTTCGCTTCGCTCCTTCACAAGGCGAACAAATGGGACGCGTCCGTCGTGCCGGCCCAGTCGGCGCTGGACATGGCCACGATCGAGGCAGCGAAGTGCCTTGGAGCGGAGAAATCCATCGGATCCTTGGAGCCGGGAAAACGCGCGGACATCGTCGTGGTCGACTGCAGGAGGCCCTCGATGCTTCCCACGAGCCCTGACAACGCCGTCGCGAACCTAGTCTATGCAAGCCCGAGCGGCGCGGTGAGGGACACGATGGTCGATGGAGAGTTTGTTTTGAGGAACGGCAGAATCGTCACCGTCGACGAGCAGAAATTGCTCGAGAAGGTCGGCGCTATCTCGCAGGACCTCATGGCGAGGGCAAAGAAGAAGTGAGTTTGGAAAGGGGTTTCGTGATAGCGGGCTCTTACCGCTCTTCGCCCGTGACCTTCTTCATGCGCTCTTTCCTGGCAAGCTCGGCGGTGGATTCCGCCTCGATCCGCTCCTGCTCTATCTGCTCCTCGGCGGACTTCAGGCTCCGCTTGAGCTCCTCAGGAGACGGTATCGGACCCAAGACCTCTTCCGCCTTGCCGACTACGCGCTCGACATCCTCCATCTTAGTGATTTCCCTTGTTGGAGTCTGCCTGCCGACGCCGAGGTATTCCGAGACGCCCTCGACGAGCCGCGTGAGCTCGAATGGGAATATGATCTTGGTCGCCTGGCCGTTCCCGAGCGCCTTGAGCGTGTCCAACGAGAGAACCGTGAGTGCCTTCGAGTCCAGCGGCGCCGCACCCAGGGACAGTATCCTGAGCTTCTGGGCCTCCCCTTGGGCGACGAGGATTGTCGCCAGCCTCTGCCCCTCTGCGACGACGATGTTCGCCTGCCTCGACCCCTCGGCCTGGAGGACCTTGGACCTCTTGTCTCCCTCGGCGTTGAGGATGGCCGCGCGCTTCTGCCCATCCGCCTTGAGTATCGCCGCCCTCCTCAGCCTCTCGGCGGCCGTCTGCTCCTCCATCGCGTCCTTGACTTTGCCTGCGGGGTCGACCTCCCTTATCTCGACCGCCTCTACCTTGACGCCCCACTTGTCGGTGGCCTCGTCCAGGACGTCCCTCAGGTGGAGGTTGATCTTCTCCCTGTTGGACAGTATCTCGTCGAGCTCCATGTCACCGATGATGGACCTCAGGGTCGTCTGCGCGAGGTATATGGTGGCAGTCCTGTAGTTGGTGACCTGGAAGAAAGCCTTGGCAGGGTCGATGACCTTGATGTAGATGATCGCGTCGACATTCGTGGGCGAGTTGTCCTTCGTGATGACCTCCTGCCTGGGAACGTCGAGCACCTGGGTTCTGAGGTCGATCTTCACGACCGCGTTTATGAGCGGTGCCACGAAGTTCACACCTTGGTTCAGGACCCTTATGAACCGCCCGAGCCGCATGTATATGCCTTGCTCGTAAGGCTGCACAATCTTGATTCCGCTGGACATGATGGCCAGCGCAACGACCAACACCAGTATCAGCAGCGCGATTACCGCAACCGAAACCATTTCCTTTCCCTCCTCCCTAGTTCACTCCAATCTTGACTGTACGGAAGCTTCCGTTACGAGCCGAAGCTCAGGAAACCTCTTCAACCTTGACGTGCACTCCCTCGCTGGTTTTTACCACGACCATGCTGCCGACGGGTATGACCTTGTCCGAGGTCGCGCTCCAGTGGTCATTCTCGATTTTCACCTTACCCTTGATGCTGTTGGGCCAGATCTCCACCTCTACGATGCCGATCTTACCAATCAGAGAGGTTGCGACCATGGTCTCCGGCGGAGCCGGTGGGGCGAGCTTCTGGTACATCTTGATAGTCGCGTAGGTCAGCGGGACCGTGATGATGACCGCTGCGATCGGGGACCACCAGCTCGTGAGCCACTCGGGATATACCAACCCGATGCCTCCGAGGATTATAAGAACTGTGCCTGGAATCACAAGGAACGCTCCTGGGGAAGCCACCTCGGCCACGAGTATCAGGATGCCGATTATCAGGAAGGCGAGTGCCAGACTTACTTCGAATTCCATGGTTTAGACAAGCAGTATCGACTGTATATATGTTTACCGTCGGAAGGCCAGCAATTGGCCTCCTTGCCAACTGAACAATGGAATGAAACACCAGAACGGAACGCGACGGCCGATACTATCTCAAGCGCAACTTGGGAATGTGGTAGCACCAGAGTCCGTACTTCCTGAGGGCTTCGTTCGTGTTGTCAGTGGTTATCCTCTCAGGCTGTGTCGAATACCTGAGGACGTCATCCACCGGGAACCCGACATAATCGGAGAGCTTCACGAGCTTCTCGTACGGAAAAGGCTGCTCTCCAACGAGGATCTGACGGACGCTCCAGCCTGGGTGTATCCTCGAACGGTACCCTATCTCACGTGCTAGTCTGTTGATACTTCCGGCCTTCTCAATCCCGTTCTTTATAAGCTCCACCCTGAAAGCGGAAGTCAACCAGACCCTCTTCCCCACGTTCTGGGCCCTGAAATGCCTTCCGAAGTACCCGGAATCGAAACTCATATGAAGAGCGACTATTGCATATCGATGATATATATCTCTTGCTGCCTGACGCCCCTGACAGGATGGTATGTACCATCCTGATATGCAGCTTCTTGGCACAAACCTCGAACGTTCGAAATCGTTATCGAAATCGAGAACATACGGGTATCCGGGGACGAACGAATGACAGCGGTGAACGGCAGCCTTTCGGTCAAGACTTCCGCAAAGGACGAAGTCATCGATATAACCAGCAGGGTGCAGGACATAGTCTCGAGATCGAAAGTCTCGAACGGCCTCGCATGCGTGTTCGTGGCGGGCTCGACGGCCGCGGTGACCACGGTCGAGCACGAGCCGGGCCTGGTGGCGGACTTGCAGGAGGCCATGGACAGGCTCTACCCGAAAGGCATCGACTACGAGCATCACAGAAGGTGGGGGGACGGAAACGGGCACTCCCATGTGCGGGCATCATTTGTCGGCCCGTCTCTGACCGTCCCAGTAGTGGACGGCAGACTGGTCCTGGGCACATGGCAACAGATCGTGCTGATGGAGTTCGACAACAAGCCTAGGTCGAGGGAAGTGATCGTCCAGCTTGTGGGAGAATAGCCTTGAACGACCGTTCCCAGAAAGCCACAAGCATATTATAGGCTGTGACGTTGGCCTCTCCCGATGACTCTCGAAGGGACCTTCCTCGGAGGAGGGCAAGAAGTTGGCCGGCTAGGGATACTGCTCAACTGCCCCGGAGCAAGGCTCCTGTTCGACTATGGCATGACCGCCACGGACCCGCCACTGTATCCCGCGCCATGCCCGCCCATAGACGCGATGTTCCTGACCCACTCTCACCTCGACCACTGCGGGATGATCCCATGGCTGACCGCAAGGTACGATATCAGCGTCGTCTCCACGCCCGTGTCGCGGGAGATAGGCATGCTCCTCATCGAGGACAGCATCAAAATAGGCAAGGCCGAGGGGTACCCCGAACCCTACGACTCGAAAGACGCGAAGATTGCCTCCAGGAAATTCGACGAGATATCCTTCGGGGACACGATCAACGCAGGCAAACTGCAGGTCGTAGCGCACTCGGCGGGCCACATACCGGGGGCTACGATGTACGAGCTCAGGGGAAAGAGAACCACCCTCGTGACAGGCGACCTGCACACGCTCGACACGAGGCTCGTATCGGGTGCTCGTCCCGTGAAGTGTGACAATCTGATCATGGAATCGACATACTCCGGAAGGAACCATCCCCCGAGGATGAAGACGGAGTACGCGCTCCTCAAGAAGATCCAGGAGGTCATCGACCGCAAGGGAACCGTGATCATACCCGCGTTCGCAGTGGGAAGAACGCAGGAGATGTTGCTTCTCCTCAAGGACACGAAGTTGGAATACTGGCTGGACGGGATGGGGAAGTCTGTCAACAAGATATACCTGAGGTACCCGGAGTATGTCAGGTCCGCCAAGAGGCTGAGGCAGGCGACCAATAGGTCCCGGGAAGTCAGGAACATCCATGCGCGCTCGCGCGCTATTAGAGGCGATGTGATCATCACGACGAGCGGGATGCTCGACGGAGGGCCCGTGGTCAGCTACATCGAGGCAATGCGGGAGGACCCGAGGAGCGCGATACTCCTGACGGGATACCAAGTCGAGGGCAGCAACGGTCGGAAGCTGCTCGAGAGCGGCACGATGGAGTTCCGAGGAGTCAACGAGAGGGTGCATTGCGAGGTCCTCAAGTACGACTTCTCTGCGCACGCGGGTCACGATGAGCTCCTTGCGTTCGCGAAAGGCTGCTCGCCCGAGAAAATCGTGCTGATGCACGGGGACGAGCGGGACCTGCTTGCTGCCGACCTCAAGGAAGAAGGCTTCCATGTGCTCCTGCCCAAGAACGGCGAGAAGTTCTCCATCTAGGATACGGCCTGAGGACGAAAACCTAGTTATCCCGCGAGTCACTGTCATGGCCGAGATGAAGCAGAGAATCAAGGAGTATCTCAGAGAGGACGTCGGCTCCGGAGACATCACCTCGGCGCTCGTGATACCTTCCGACGCCAAGGCGCACGGCATGATCATATGCAAGGAGGCATGCATTCTGGCGGGAGGCGACGAGGCGGCAGAGGTCTTCAGGACGCTCGGCGCCAGGGTCTTGCGAAGGCGAAGGGATGGTTCGACTGCGAGAACGGGTGACATTGTCCTCGAGGTACAGGGAAGTGCAAGGGCCCTCCTGGCGGGCGAAAGGCTTGCGCTGAACATGCTCATGCGCATGAGCGGGATCGCAACCATCACGCGCACACTCGTGGCGAAATGCAGGCGCGCCAATCCGAAGGCCAAGGTCGCGGCCACAAGAAAGACCACGCCAGGTTTCCGAGAGTTCGAGAAGCGAGCGGTCGTGCTTGGTGGTGGAATCCCACACCGGTCGGGGCTATTCGACGCGATATTGATCAAGAATAACCACATCAGAATCGCAGGGGGAGTCCGCGAAGCACTTGCGCGGGCGCGCAGGGGCGCGAGAGGGAAGAGCATAGAGATCGAGGTCGAAACCCTGGAGCAGGGAAGGGTAGCCGTTGAGGAGGGCGCGGATGTCATAATGCTCGACAATTTCACCCCGGCACGGGCCGCAAAAGCTTCTGCCGAGCTCAGAAGAATCAAGCCCTCGATTATCATTGAGATATCTGGCGGAATCACTCCGGAGAACATCGGGAGGTACGCTAGATTCGCGGACATCATCTCCCTGGGGAGACTGACCTACTCGGTCAAGGCCATTGATTTCTCCATGAGGATCGAGAAGGCCTGAGAATCCCTGCGATGAGTTATCTTCATGTAGAGTAATCATAGGTCGGTTCGATGACGCCGAAGCAGGAGTGGGGGGCCTTCTCTGTCATATTCGTCCTTATGGTCCTTGTTGCGACCGCAGTCGTGATACAATACGGTTATGATCCTTTCTTGGCTGTTGCATTCGCGTCAGTCGCCCTGGTGATGTTCGCCTACGTCATATACAAGCGCTACCACGTCGAGGTCGTTCCAGAATCGGACATCTTGTTGTTCGACGAGCCTGAGGACCTGAGGATACTGAGCGGTATATACGGACTTGACACTGAAGGCGACGAGAACACGCTACGGAATAGATTGGTCAATTTCGCCAGACAGAACAAGGACAAGGCATTCGTGTGGATCGCTCCACGGGCGGTATCCTCTGTAGCGTCCTCCTTTGAGATAGTCCATGCAGCGCCGAAGGCTGCAAAGAGCGCTGGTGTCCAAGGCATACTGCAGAGAGTCATCGCCGAGCCCGACGCGACCACGGCGGGTTCGAGCAGATTGACCGGCGGGAGGCCGAGGTCCGGGATTCGATTGTCTGGGATAACGCAATGCCCGATATGCGATGCAGCTGCACCGAAAGAAGGGGTAGTGTGCGATGAATGCGGGGCCGACCTGGAATTCTACGTAGTCCTTGCTGAGTCAAAGGTCGGGAGGATGCTCATATCGGAAAAGGCCGACGCCTCTAGACGGAAACCTAGATAGGATGTTCCGCCTTTCAAGGAAATGACATGAGAGAGGGCGAGAAGTGCCAGATCTGCGGCAAGCCGGCGACCAGATACCTGTTCGCTGCGTTCCTTTGCGACGACGAAGCTTGCATCCAGAAGGCCAGGATAGAGAGAGGAGGGCCGGGCGGACACAAGAAGCTGAAGATGTTCGACCCGCAGAAACAGTGAGCCGAGGTTCTGACAAGGACAGGTTTAAGAAAGACATCCTGTTGTGGTGAGCATGGACAGGCGGGCGTTCGTCGGCTTGATGGCAATCGAGACGACGCTCGCCTTCGGCAACACTTTTGCTGCCTCCTTCAACATCATCTATCTATTGAAAGTGCTGGAGATGCCCCTGTGGTCCGCGCCGATATACCTCCTCATGGGTTTCGGAATATCCACCGTCGTGAGCCTGTGGATGTCCTGGAAGCCGCACCTCGACCCGAGAAACGCGATGATCGTCGGGCTGGCGTTCCTCAGCATCGAGTACACGCTGTTCCTGTTCCTCGAGGATGGCTGGCTGCTGGTAATGATAGTCGGGGTCGCTTTCGGCCTTTTCTATCCTTTGTTCTGGACCCCTTTCAACATACTGATGGCGAGGCTGACGGACAAGGCTGACCGCGGAGTCACGTATGGGGCTTTCTTCTTGGTCTGGCCCGCGGTCGCGTTCGTTGCCCCCCTGCTCGGCGGGCTTGTGATCGGTTTCGTCAGCTACGACGTCCTTTATGTCCTTGGGCTCGCGATGATAGTGACCACTGCATTGCTGGTAGTCGCGTACAGGAACTACATCCCGAAGGACCAAGTGATGAAGATAACCCTGAAGGAGATAGGGACGAGAAACGCGATCAGCGCACTCGGAGAGGGCGGCTTCGAAGGGATCTTCTGGATCGATTATGTGCTCGTGGCATACTACTTCTCCCAGGACGAGGTCTCCCTCGGGACTCTCTTCTCCCTGTTCGGGCTCAGCGCCGGAATAATGGGCATCATCTTCGGGAAGATATCGGACAAGATACAGAACCGCGCGCTGTTCCTGAGGGCGAGCGTCGTGGCATCCATACCTTGTATCGTACTGATATACCTAGTATCGACGATCGAGGGATATGCTGTCGCCATGGGGTTGCTCGAGTTCGCGTCCTTCATGTTCCCCGTGTTCCTATTCGCGATACTCACTGACAGGCTCGAGGACGCGAAGAACGACTCTGTGCTGACAAGGGAGTACATCCTCGACATAGGCAGGACGATCTCGATCGCAATCATGGTGGTCTTGCTCTACCTCGATGTGACCCCGCAGGCTTGCTTCCTGATTGCCGTCCCATTCCTCGTGATGGGCCTGGCGGCTCATGAGCGCAAGAAGGGCCCTGTCAAGACGCTGCCGACCGCGGGCCACGCAGACCAGATGCATTGACGAACGATCGCCGCGGTCACTGTCCGGCGCAGGAGAGTCTCACGAGCTCCATGAGGTCGACCATCCTGAGCCTGGATCTCTTGGCCTCGATAGCTGCCTTCAGGCTCTGGTAACAGAACGGGCACGATGTCGCAAGGATGTCGGCACCGGTCTTCTCGGCATCATCGATCCTCATCGCTGCGATCTTCGAAGCGAGATCCGGGAAGGCCGTCTTGACGCCGCCACCAGCACCGCAGCACCGAGACTCCTCGCGAGTCCTCTCCATCTCGACGACCTTCAACCCCGGGATGGACTGCAGTATCTTCCTGGGCTCTTCGTAAAGGTTATTGTGCCTTCCGAGGTGGCAAGGGTCGTGGAAGGTCACGGCGCCCTCGACCCTTCGGTCGAGCTTGAGCTTCCCTGAATCGACCAAGTCACATACGAAATCCGTGATGTGCACGACGTCGGCACTGACCTTGCCAATCTTCGGATAGTCCTGTCTGATTGTCTTGAAACAGCCGGCGCAGCTCGCGAGGATCGTGGACGGAGAAGCCTTCTCGAACATCTCTATGTTCCTCTCTGCGGTCTTTCTCGCAGGATCTAGCAGACCTGTTCTCAGGAGGGTAGAGCCACAACACCCCTCTTCATTACCGAGGGTCCCGAAATCCACCTTGGCGCTGGAGAGGACGCGCGCCGTGTCGGTGGCCATGGCGCGTATGTTCGGGTCATAGGCCGCCGTGCATCCCACGAAGAACAGGACCTCCGCCCGCTCCTTGAGTGAGTCCTTAACCTTGACTTCCTTCTCGATTCTCTTTGCCCACCGTGATCTCTGTGCCTTCGGCTGCATCCACGGGTTGTCGTAGTTGACGATGCTTTTGACAATATCAGCATGTGCTGACAGCGGTCCAAGCTCGTTTGCGACGAGGAATTCGCGCATGTTCTCCCACATCTTGATGGTGTCCAAGTGCGCGGGACAAACGGTCTTGCACTGTCCGCAGACAGTGCACTCATAGGCCCTTGAGGCGAAGTCGTGCAGCTCCTCCTTCGAGATATCCCGAGGGCCAAGAAGCCTCGCCCTGAGACCATATTGCGCCCTGTAGTAGCCCTTCAGGCGCAGTATCTTCCCCCTCGGGGTGACAGCCTCGACATCCTGAGCTTCTCCACCTGTGGGGCATGTTGCCGTGCACTCGCCGCACCTCGTGCACGCGTCATAGCGCACGAGCGAGAGGACATCGAGCTTTGATATGTCGAGCTTCTTCACGAGCTCACCTCCGCAGGCAGCAACCTCTCTGCTTCGATCACTATCGGTGTGGCGATCATGTGGAAGAGCTTGCTGAACGGTATGTATGCAATCAGGAGGGCGCTGGCGATTCCATGGAGCAGCCATGCTTGGTCATAGAAGTCGCCGGAGGAAGCAGGGAATGGAAGAGAGAACACATAGCCCACGAACGAGTACTCGTGGTTGATCTCGTGGTCCGGTATCGAACCAGCGATTCCAATACCCTCGAGCAAGAAACCACCTAGGACTACGACGAGGAGGAATATGATTGACACAGCATCCGGAAGCTCCGTCCTGATAATCTTCGGCCTCTGCACGAACCTGCGGATTGCGGCTATGCAAAGACCCAGGAGCATCATGAGCCCGGCGAAATCGAACGCGAAATCCCTGATCCACATCTTGGCCCAGCCGGATTCCTCAATCATTGGTTCGTATTGCAGCAGGTCCATGGATATCGTGACGATGATGTCCAGGAGGAACATCAGTGCGAAACCTCCCAAAATCAGGATGTGCATGAGCCATCTTGTGTAGCTACGGTCCTTCAGCTTGGACAGGTAGAACGCTTCTGACAAGAACACGGACAGGACTTTCCAGAAGCGCTTGCTGAACACGAACCTGAATGCCTTTCCCGTCGTTCTCAGGAGGCGCCCTTCGGGCGAGCCCGTAAGCCCCCTCCCGTGCATCCAAATCAGAGCGTTGTAGACTGAGCCGATTACGAAGACCCACACACAGATGATGATGGAGACCAGGAAGAACTGAAGGTAGGCTCTCTCCTGCACGTAGACCGTGTCATAAGGCAGGAGCATGATGACAATACCGAATGCGACAAGGATGGCGGCTAGGCCTATGTAAAGGACATTCCTATGCCACAGGTACCTTCCGCTGGGCATGTTGCTGCAGATGTTGCTGGACTGCTATAAAGGCATCTACTTTCGGTCCCCGCGAAGCCTCTGGAATCGATGGTTCACGCAAAGTCTCGCGGCCTCCAGCAAGAGCCTGGGACTCGCGTCCTCGTAACCCGCGTATTTGTCAGGAAGGTCCAACATCTGCGCCCTCATCCTTCGAAGAAGGTCGGTGACTGAGGTAGCAAGTGCGGAGTCTTCGATGTCGGATCTCTTCTCCACGGCATCGAGCAGTTCCATATACCTGCCGCCATCCCAGAGTTTGTTGCCGACCAGGAACGAGCGGTTCTCCAGGCCGCGTATCGCGACCTTGAGGTCGGAGATGGCTCCCTCGAAATCCTTGTTCTTCGAATTCGGGTGGTATGGCCGATTGCGTTCTGCAGTACCTGTTATTCCCGCAAGGTCGAGGAAGAGCTTGTTCGCCTCAGCATAACCAGGATGCTCCAGATGTGGGCCCAGCAGAAGCAGTCGTCCGGACCCGTGCTCGAGAGCAATGGCCGCAGGCTTGTCCAGAACCATTCTTGATGCCGTATCCTGGTCAATCTGGAACTCCGTCTTCTCAGTGAACCCGGAGTACCTCAGAAGCACCCTTTCATTCGAAGGCTCCCTGAATATCGGTCCACCATAGATAGGTGCGGCAATGGTGCCATTTATTGATTCGAGGAGTACCTTCCCGCGGACAGGATGGACAATTGAGCAACTTCCGTAGCCAACAAACACGCGCGGAAAGGCTGCCATCGAATCGGTTCTCTCGAACTCCAAGTTCTCTATCTTCGTGGAGGAAATGTTGAAATGGCACAGGGGCTCGATCGACGAAGGCAGCGGGAGATAGGCTCCCGCGCACATCCCAACATATCGCCCCCCCTTACTCAGATGGGTTTCGATTCGAGCGAACCCCAAAGGACCGATCTCGCGGGCGATAGCCAACGCATCTCCTCCCGACACGATGATACTCGATTCTCCTTCTCCAACTGAGTCCAGCAATGATCTTGAATCGAGAAACTGTGTTTGGACAACTCCGTGTCGCTCGAACAGATCAGCAAGCCAGGTCCATGAGTGGGACGACCCTTCCCCTGCGAAGACCAGAATCTGCTTGGTGCTCATGCGGTACGATTAGCGAGAACGCGCCCAATGGCAATAAAGGCGTTGTCATGCGCCTGGCCTCGCCGGCACAAGACAGAAAGTGTTATAGACGGCATCGGCTTATGTCGCATCCCCAGAGGGCCCATGGTCTAGTGGTTATGACACCTGCTTGACATCGCCCGCATGCTTGTGCGGACGTCAAATCGCAGGAGGTCACCGGTTCAAATCCGGTTGGGCCCATTCTCATCCTCTGGCTCAGGCTCGATTCTTTCCACTTTCGGAAAAGCGACCGCTTTCTGATACTGGGCATATTGCTTCATTGCTTCACCTATGTCTTCATGGTCGAGACCGAGATACTTCAGGGTCGTGCGTATGTCGCTGTGGAGTCAACGGAAAAGCCCATAAGGAGGGAAGGACGAGAAAGGAAGGGGTTTGAGGAATAGCAGTCGGGTGAAACGCTTAAGTTGCCACCGCTTTCCTTTCTTCCTGTGTAGGCCACTTCCATGCATGCCAGATAATTAGTGCAATAAGCACAGCTTCTACAATCATATACAATGCATAATAAGCCCAAATTCCTCCTGGTATTGTAAAGAGCAAAAGACCACCATAGAATATACCTACGATGATGTTTGCCCAGCGATTCGCTTTAGCCTTCAATGTCAGGGACAGGAAGACCATGACACTCGGAATCGCCATTATTATTGCAGCTCCCAACAAAAGTGCTTGATTAAATTGTGTATCTTCCGCTAGTATTCCCTCTATAAATCCCGGCCGATGAAGTGTAAAAACATCATTATACAAATAGAAAAACATCAAAACTACCCATAATCCTGCAAGCTTTGTCTTGATATTTATCTTCGGGTCTTCCAAGATTGTTGCGGTCTTTCTGTGTGAATCCATTCTTCCACCAGCCTACCGCATCGCCGTCATCACTAAAATAGGGTTCGACGCTTTCCAGTCATCTTATGAATGATTTCCGATGCCTATCTCACACATACTTTCGTCCCATATCGGAGCCAAAAAGAGAACGAAAAGGGTTTAGATCTATCATCTCTCGCATCCTCGGCGATGAGATTTCCGAAACCGGAAATCCTTGACTGTGAGCCAGTCGGTCTGACCCGTCCTAATCCGGTTGGGCCCACATCGACTTCTCCAGGGATACTCGATGCATGGGTAACAGCGTAGCTCATCCTTCATTCTCAATCGACTCGGCGAATCCTCACGGCACTATGTGAATTCCCCATTCCCAAAATGGAGGACATCTATATAGCAACGCAAGACAATCCAAGCAATGCACTCCAGAACGGGTGTGAGGATTGATTGCTTGAGGAGCAGGTTTGCGATAGCGCTGTGCGGGCTCATCGTCGCATCATTTGTCGCCTTACCGTTTGCGACCGCGGCCGCCGATGATCTCGCGATCGGCGAAGGAGACTGGTGGAGATACGATTCCAGCGAGGACATGGAGGGCATGGTCTTGGACTTCGAGTACAGAGTGAAGATTGCTGATGTCAAGACCATGGGCAGCCATGAGCTCTTCGTGGTTACCATCGACGGCACGGGTGATGTCTCCGGAAACCTTGAGGGTACTTCGGTGTCTGGAGAAGTGACGATGTCCGGAGTCGAACACCGGTCAACTTCGGAATACAGCCTTTGGTTCAGAGAGTATGTCATTGGAATGGACATATCCGCCATGGGCATGTCCATTGGCATGGACATGGGCATCAGCATGGACATGGCTTCATCGCTGGATGACTACATCGGGGATGACTCGCTTGACATGGGCGCTGTTGTAGCAAGCGAATCCGTGGCAACGGCCGAGACGTGGACTAACATCCTCGGCATGAACGAGTCCGAGTCCGAGACTGACGAGATCTCCATGAGGATGGAAGTGGTCGACGACTCTGTCTCCGTTGATGTTCCTGCCGGGACATTCGATTGCGTCAAGATCGAGATGGTCACCAACATGTCTGGGAGTTCTGTGACCTCATACTACTGGTACTCCGAGGAGGTCGGGAACTACGTGAAGATCGTCGGAGCCCCTGAGGATCTGATGGGAATTGGTGCGGATGCCGAGCTGAAATCCTACTCTTCAGGAGGAGGGAGCGGCTTCGTCTCATCCCTTATGGGAGAGAATCTGTGGATCCTGCTGCTTGTGATAGCAGTCGTGGTCGTGGTGATCATCGTCGTCCTCGTTGTGGGACGCAGGAAGAAGGCTACGGCCATGGCGCCGCCCATGATGCAGGCACCCCCGCCTCCGCCACCGCCGCCACCACCGACTTAGAACCACAAACTACATCGGGGCCATCGTGCCCCTTCGGACTTTCCTTTTCGTTTCTTCAACCTGACTACCCCTGGTGATGATGCTCCAGCTCGAAGTTCGCCGGCTTCAGGGCGGCGAATGCCGATGCGATAACCTCTGACAGCGTCGGGTGGATCACCTGCGCCCTGACCAGAGGAGCGTAGGTCTGGCTGTCTGAGCTCATCATGTTCACGACCTGCTGAATCAGCACCGAGGCCTGGGGTCCGACCGCGGTCGCCCCCAGGATCCTGCGAGATGGATGCTCCACTATCACCTTCACGAAGGTCTCCTCGTCACCAAAGGAGTAGCCCATCGCACTGTCGTAGTATCTGGCGACTCCGACCATGACCTTCGACCGCTGCTTCGCCTCCTCCTCCGTCAATCCCACCTGACCGACCTGTGGATCTGTGAATACTGCGTGCGGCACAGCGTGAAGGTCCATCGACTGTCTCGTCTTGCCGAAAAGGTTCGCCCTCACGATGCCTGACTGATAGTTCGCGGTGTGCCTGTACATGTTCCTTCCCAGGGCATCCCCGAGGGCGTAGATGTTCGGCTTCGATGTCTCGAGGTACTGGTTGGTCATTATCCAGCCCTTCTCGTCGGTTCTCACCCCCGTATTCTCCGGTTTCACCCAGTCCGAGTTTGACCTTACGCCGACAGCAACAAGGAGGCGCTGCGCTTCAGCAACGCCCTCGGCCGCCTCAGACGAGTCCTTGTAAGTTACGTGTATATCCCCGTCCCTGCCGGATACTCCGAGCACGGCCGTGCCCGTGTGTATTTGGACATGCTTCGAAAGACGTCTTTTGACCAGCAAGCTTGTCTCGGGCTCCTCGTGAGGGAGCAGCACGGGATTCCTCCCAATGAGCACGACCTTGGTCCCGATGGCTGAGAAGAAGTGAGCGAACTCGCAGCCGATGTACCCCCCTCCGAGTATGACCATGCTCTTCGGCTGCTCCTCGATGTCAAACACAGTTCTGTAGGTGTGATACTTCACCTGGTCGAGGCCCGGAACCTGCGGGATCTGAGCCCTCGCGCCGGAGGCGATGACGATCTTGGGAGCTCTGATGGTTTCCGCGCCGACCTGCATCGTGTAGTCCGACACGAACGAGCCTATGAGAGGGTAGAGATCGACCCCGGGAGTGTTCTTCACACCCCGCTCGAGATCCTGCCGGCCGCTGAGCACGATGTCCCACATTCGCTTCTTCAGTTTCGCGAAATCAACCCGCTCGAGCCTGAGGTCGACTCCGATCACGGCCGCCTCCTGAGCTTCCCTGATGACATCGGCGGCATGCACAAGAACCTTGGAGGGAATGCAGCCCCTGTTCAGGCACGTGCCTCCCAGGGGACCCTCCTCGACGATCGCCACTTTTGTACCAGAGTTCAGGGCTGCGTCCATGACGTTCATTCCAGCGCCCGAGCCGATCACGATCAGCCCATACTCCTTCATTGAATCCCCAACGGGATATGTAACTCCACGGTCTAGAATATTGATGCACCCGAACAGTCTCGCGAAAAGCTCTAGAGCACCTAGCGCATCAAAGGAGCTGACGATCCTTGGCGGAACACACTCAGGCTGCACCAATGATTCACAGCTTCAGGATAGAGACCGAGCTCTCAGGACAGCAGCTTCTCAGCTTCCCCAGGTTCATGCTGGAGAACCTCTCATTCGGGCAGCTTCCAGGTATCCGGATGGGACCCGTGGAGGCGTTCGCGAGCTCGAAGGGCCACTACATAGAGTTCACTGGGGGTCCGGACAGAGGAGAGTACAGGGCGCTGGTCAGGATGTTCCTGGAGAGGCCCATAGCAGTTGAGCTGCGCTCCTCGATGGGCAGGAACGAGGACTTCGAGAAGCAGCTAGAGAACGTCCTGCTCATTACCCTTCAGTTCTTCGAGGAGGAGGCCCGGAAGTCCACACTGTACCTTGCATTCCTTCCGGGCTCCCCGAGGACCGCCAAACTGACCTCTGGGCCGTCCATCGTCAGGCGCTTGTTCATGGGCAACATGCTGAACCTCTTCCTTCTCTCAATAGTGATCGGGATTGTGATCTTCCTAATAGTGCCGGAGTACGCGCCCTACATTCTGATAGCGCTGATGATGGTGCTCGTCCTCTCCGCCGGCAAGATAGCCTCCCTGCACAGCCCCTGGAGGATCACGAAGGATTCGCGGGAAGTTGTCCTGGTGCAGCACAAGGTTCCTGCCGGGGAGATCGAGAACTACAGGACGAAGTACAAGAGCAATGTAAGCGTTGCCAAACAGAAGGCCTACGACAAGTTCTCGACTTGCCCCGGACTCGTCTGCGCGGATACGATCTCGGCCATATTCTCCGAATCGGGCCTTCCCGCGGACCAGAACGACTTCTTGGTACGCCGCGTGGACCTGTATGGCATAGTCGAGCGTGCCGCAACGAAGTTCAACATGCCCGTGCCGACGATAGTGGTCACCCAGGACCCGAACCCGAATGCGGCTGCGAGCGGTTTCACCAGGGGGTTGGCCACGATGTTGGTCACGATGGGTCTGCTTGTGCAGCTGGACGAGGAGGAGGTCGAGGTGGTCGTTGGGCACGAGCTGAGCCATCTCCATGCGGGTGACCCGCTGGTGCTGTTCTCCCTCGTTGTGGCAGAATACATGGGCAGGCTGTTCGTCTGGGGGTCCCTGATCGGATCGTTCGTGTTCGTGTACCTTCTGGCCGTGTTCTGGTGCATCTTCTTCGTCGGCAAGTTCCTGGAGAGCAGGGCCGACCTAGAGGCCGCCGTGATACTCGGGAAGCCGCGCGTGATGGCCGAGTCCCTCAAGAAGATCGGATTCAGGAGGCTAGTGCTTCAGGAGAGATTCCTGGAGCCCGAGACCAGCAGGTTCGGGGAATGGCTCCGGTTCGACCCGCATCCACCGCTCTATTTCAGGATCAAACGTCTGGAAGAGCTCGATCCGGCCAACCCGCCGAAGCACCCGTTCCTGAGCTCGGTGAGGGCCGTGGCCCACGGGCTCATGACCTCGGGAAAGGCCCATTGATGCCACTCAGAACGAATGAACGGATTCGCACTCTTCAGTCCATCTGTCAGGATTTCACCGAACAGCACGCAGGCGGTTCGCCGAATCATTGATTATTCAGGGAATCCGTGAGGGCTCCGGTGATAGATGTGCGAAGGCTGGAACTGCCGATGCCAGACTTGGGACGGGAGATTGGCTCCTTGGAGGACTCAGCGAAGGATATGGAAGCAAGGATAAGGTCAAAGGCCCCGCAGGAGCTACGGAAGACCATCAGAGTGAGGGTTCTCAAGAAGGGTGGCATGCCGAGCATCGTAATCGAATACGATGACAAGGCGGAGAACTACGTATACGCGGCGCTCGAGTATCCGAAAGGGGGCAAGAAGGAAAAGCACGTCTAGTCAGGTTTCGTCAGAAGCTGCTGCCTCAGGACCTTTTCTTGTGGACGGGGCACGGGATGCCGAGCCTGCAGTACCTGCACTTGTCTTCAGCAATGGGCGGTATCGCCTTCACCATTCGGCCGTACTTCCGCCTTGGCGTGGAGTTCCCCAGACCTTGAACCGCCTTGAGTTACATAAATCTCTGGATTTCGACAGAGGATGGCCAGGGAGTCTCACAAGGCTCTCGGGAGCAGGATGTTGAAGATGCAGCCCTTTGTGTAGTCCCCCGTTGCAATGTCCGAGACCCACATCATGCCGGAGTAGTGCGTCACGACGCCTTTCGCGGCCGCAAGACCTATCCCGAACCCACCTGCGAGCTCGGACTTGGAGCTCTTGGACATCCTGAGGACCTCGCTCTTGAGGGTGTCCGGTATGCTTCTGCTGGGTTGGGAGACCATCACCCACCAGTACTCGTTCTTGTTTTCCTTCCTGGGCTCAGCGACGACGGACAGCTTGGTCGGGTCCTGCTTGTCGGAAAGGGCGGCCCCGAAGAACAGGTTCGTGAACATGTCCTTGACCATGTCGTCCGCCATGACGAGCATGGGAGACTCGGGGAGCCTGACCTCGATATCCACCTTCTTTATGGTAGTGTGCTTCCGTACGTCAGCAGCGCACTCCTCGATGGTCTGCTTCAGGTCGATCTTCCTCAGCTCCTTCGGGGATGCCTCGCGCAGCTTCGCCAGAGTCCTGACCATGTCCACCAAGCGCATTATCCCCTCGACCTGCTTCGAGGTCTTCTCCACCACATCCGCTATCTCGCGCCTCACGTTCTTCTTGGTCTTGAGCGTGTCGAAATAGGCGTTGATCGGGGTGGCGTAGTTGGCTATGTCGTGCGTGAGCAGGTCAATGCTCAGCTCGACCTCCTCCCTGGCCGCCCGCAAAGCACTCAGGAGCTTGGCGTTCTCTAGCGCGACCGAGGCATGGTTCGCGAAGAGGGTGGCGATCTCGAGGTCCTCCTGGGTGAAGCTCTCCGGAGGGTACCTCAGCAGCTCGATCACCCCGAGCACCTCCTTCTGGCCAACAACAGGCACGGCGAGCATTCGTGTGTGGGCTGCCGGAGTGCCGGGGATTTGCTCAGCTCTGGGATCCGTTTCGGTGTCCAGCACAATCTCCGCCTTCTTGGACCGTGCTATGTATCCTGCTATTCCGAGGTCTGCCAAGAAATCCCTGTCGGCCATCGTCTGCGCCGCCCATGGGCCGACCGCGTAAACCGGGTTCCCGACACGCCTTTCCCAGTCGTACACATAGAAAGCCAGCTCATTGCTCGGGATGAGCTCGGTCAGCTTGGTCGCGATTATCCTGTATATCTCCTCCGACTCTATCTCCTGCTGGAGGGATGCTGCGGTCTCGAGCAGGGACTTCTGCGCCCGCGACCTGATGCTCAGCAGCTGGAAGAGCTCAGCGTTCTGCAGGACCCTCAGGAGCTGCTTGGCGAGATCCTCGGCTATGCTGACTTCCTCGGGGATGAACGGGAGGGACCTGGCATTGTCTCCTACGAGGAACACGCCGACGACTTCGTCGTCGCGTATCATCGGGACCGATATGCAGTTCGCGAATGACACTGCCCCGGCGACCTTTCGTTTCTTGGCGGCTTCATCCGTCCCGCATGTGTTTGAGGTCTGCTTCTTGAAGATCACCTCGGCCGCGGAAGGAATAGAGTTCAGAGGGATCCTGGCGTTCTTGGTGAACGCGAGACCCTTGGACGAGTAGGCAAGACATATCATCTCGAGGCTCCTCGGCGGATGGTCGAATACGGCGACGAACTCGGACTCGAAGTAATCCATGGCGTTCCTGCAGAAACGAGTCAGGGCCTGGTCGAGGCTGGAACCGACGTAAGGGGCTCCAGAAATCCACCTCGACAAGGCGGACTGCATCTCGGTGTATTCCTCGAGCATCATGACCGTGCCCTCGATGCTCCTGTCGATCATCGAATCGACAGCCAGCCGGATAGTGTTCTTGGGCATGTCCGGAAGCCCGTCCTCGGCCACCTTCGCCATGATGTCCCTCAGCAGGCCCTGCTTCTTGATCGTCCCGCTGAGCGTTAGGTTCCGGGAGTGCTCTGCCCGTATCTCGCTCTTCAGGATCTCATGCGCCTTCCTAGATGACGGGTTGGCTGCCCTGTCCATGAGCGCATCGTAAAACCTCTTGAGCCTATCGACGCGCTCGCTCTCGGACATGTCGATGTTCGTGCCCCTGCTATAGGTGACCTTCGCAGCAGCTGCCGCCCATTCCTCGGCTATCCTGCCGGAATTGGACTTCAGCACATCCAAGAGCGACTTGAGGCCGTCGGACGAGCTGGGCTTGAGAGTTCTCTCAGGGGGCGTGGTTCGTCCTCCAGGTTGCGATTCGGGGATGGAAATGCGATACACGAACGAGGATAAATCGCTTTTCCATCGGATAGCGGCAAGTGAAAACAAGACCCGAGGGGCATTTCCGACCACTGGCGCTCCAATCAAACTGTGCCAAGTTATGGTTTAGGTCGAATACGCTTATATTGACCCATCCGTTTTTGTTCGACAGGAGTGGTGTGTAGGAATGCCCGCACAACATGCTGCGGTCAGGACCTTGGTCCTGACTGGGAAGCAGGTCAAGAAGCTCTTGGAGATGAAGGATGTCCTCGGCGCAGTCGAGAACGCCTTCAGGCACAAGGGATTGGGAAAGGCTCAGATGCCTCCCAAGATGTACCTTTTTTACACGAAGTTCGACGGCGACCTGAGAACCATGCCATCTTATGTCGAGGACATGGACGTCTCTGCAGTCAAGATAGTCAACGTGCACCCGCAGAACCAGAAGAACTTCGGGATGCGAACCGTCATGGCCGTCCTCGTCTTGGTCAACCCGCACACGGGCGCCCCGCTCGCGTTCATGGACGCCACGCACATCACTGACATGCGCACGGGCGGAGCGAGCGCCGTTGCGTCGAAGTACCTCGCAAGGCCAAACCCGAGGGTTCTGGGCATCATCGGAGCTGGCAACCAGGCCAGGACACAGATGCTTGCCCTGATCACGCAGTACGGACACTTCGACGAGGTCAGGATCTACGACCTCTACCCCGAGAAGACCAAGGCCCTTGTGAGGGAGTTCAGGAGGAAGTACAAGGATAGCGTCGGCAAGATCCGAGGCGTCCAGTCTGCCAAGGACGCGGTCGTGGATTCGGACATAGTGGTCACGGCGACATCATCCAGGGCCCCGATAGTCATGGACGAATGGATTCGGCCTGGCACGCACATCAACTGCATAGGCGCGGACGCCCCTGGAAAGCAAGAGATGGACCCGAGGATCCTGAAAAGGGCACACCTGGTCATAGACGACTGGGAGCAAGCCAGCCACTCTGGGGAGATAAATGTGCCTTTGACCAAAGGTGAGCTCGCGAAGGAAGATGTCAACGCTGAGATCGGAGAGGTGGTGGCGGGCATGAAGCCGGGGAGGAGCAACGACCAGGAGGTCACGGTCTTCTGCTCGACTGGCCTGGCAATCCAGGACTGCCTCACCGCTAAGATCGTGTATGACGCCGCTGTCCTGCAGAAGATCGGCAAGTCCATGCAGATCGTGCTCTGACACGGCTCATGGCCAGACTTCAGAAACCCCACAAGTCTTTTCTTCAGTTCCAGTGAATTGAGATACTCTTTTTATCTGCCAGGGGATTATGAACCGATGATCTGCCTAGGCATTGAAGGCACCGCACACACAATAGGCGTCGGCCTGGTCGACCAGGACTGCAAGGTACTGGCGAACATGACCAAGATGATAGACGGCTCAAAGGGAGGCATACACCCCCGGGAAGCCGCGAACCATCACGCCGAGAACATCGTTCCGCTAATGCACGCGGCACTCGAGAAGGCGGGGTTGCCCTACAAGGACATCGGGCTAGTGGCGTTCTCACAGGGGCCTGGCCTTGGCCCGTGCCTCAGAACTGCTGCAACTGCTGCCAGGGCGTTGTCGCTGTCCCTCGGGGTCGACCTTGTCGGAGTCAACCACTGCGTGTCACATCTGGAGATCGGCAGGAAAGTCACGGGGTGCGGGGATCCTGCGCTTCTCTACGCCTCAGGCGGCAACACGCAGGTCATATCATACTCCGGTGGCAGGTACCGCGTGTTCGGGGAGACCCTTGACATCGGCATCGGGAACATGATCGACAAATTCGGTCGGGAGACAGGCCTTCCTTTCCCCTCCGGGCCCCACCTCGAGCGACTGGCCCGAGATGGTAAGGACCTTCTTGAGTTACCCTACAGCGTGAAGGGGATGGACGTTGCGTTCTCGGGCATACTGACCGCAGCTCTGCAGATGCACAAGCACGGCGCCAGGATCCAGGACCTCTGCTATTCGCTTCAGGAGACTTGCTTCGCGATGCTTGTGGAGGTCACCGAGAGGGCCATGGCGCATGTGGAGAAGGCCGAGGTGCTCCTTGGCGGAGGCGTTGTGCAAAACAAGCGATTACAGGAGATGGTCAGGATCATGGCGGAGGAGCGCGGGGCGAAGATGTTCGTCCCTCCAGGCTCACTTTGCGTGGACAACGGCGCCATGATTGCATGGACCGGGCTTCTGATGCACCAGAGCGGCATCCGGACGAGGATTGAGGACAGCACTGTGAGGCAGCGCTACAGGACGGACGAGGTCGACCTCCCCTGGATGCAGGATGGGGAATGAGCCCGTGTCAGGTTCGATCAAGGAAGGGCTAGACAGGCAGCTGCAAAGACAGTCGCTTTGGCTCCGGGATTCTTGGTTCTGGCTCCTTCAAACGCGTGTTCTGAACGACTATGCGGACAAGTCGCGCAGGCCGACCGCGCTTGACGTCGGCTGCGGTCCCGGCATGATCATGAAACTCCTCGAGGAGCTCCTCGATGTCCACGGCATCGACATCGACCCGGAGATGGTGGAGGCGTGCACGTCGAAGAGCCTGAGAGTGAAACAGGCTGCCGCTGAGGAGTTGCCCTTCGAGGACGGCTCATTCGATATCGTATACTGCTCGTTCCTTCTCCTGTGGGTGAAGGATCCCAAGAAGGTCGTATCTGAAATGAAGCGCGTGTCGAACCGCTGGATCATCTGCATGGCGGAGCCGGATTTCGGGGCGAGGCTGGACTATCCTGACGAGCTGCTACCACTGTCTGAGCTGATAATCGATGGCATCCGACAGGACGGCGGAGACCCCTTCGTCGGGCGCAAGCTGCGCGAGGCATTCAGCGCGTGCGGCATGGAGGCCGACATCGGGATACATCCGGGCATCTGGTCGCTTGACAAGCTGAGAGCGGAGTCGACCGACGAGTGGAGATACATAGACATGACAATTCCGCCTGGAACAAAGGGCCCCGAGCTGGAGAAGGCTCGCGAGGCCTGGAACTCCGCGCTCGAGAATGGCACGCTCTTTCAGTTCAACCCGATCTTCTACGCCTTTGGCAAGAAGCTCCGGCCGCCCCCTCACATGGAAGAGTGACGGTCGAGGCAGACATAGTCACCGTGCTCCCTCGAAAGCGGGCAGCCGCCTCCGCAGACCTGCTTGAGATCGCACGCGACGCACTTGCCGTCCAGGTAGCCCCTCTCTCTGATCTTCCTGCAGAGCTCGTGATTCCATATCCTGTCCCAAGGGTCGGTGGTCATGTTGCCCAATGGCTCGTAGAAGCTCTGGCAGGGAAGGACTGTGCCGTCGGGCTCGATCGCCATGTTGAGCGCGCAGGCGGTGCACTGCTTGATCCCCAGGCCGGCATTCACAGGGTTGAACTCGCAGTACGGGGTCGGGGAGTACCAGATGAGCTTCACGTTGTTCTCGACCGCAATCGTCCTGAGCTTCTTGAGCAGGTCCTTGAGCTCGTCGAAAGTGATTGCCTCAGCCTCTTCCCCCTTTCCAGACCTTATGATGCTGTTGAAAGCTATGTTCTTGACTCCCAGGCCGATGATGAATCTCATGGTGGCCTCGACATCGCGGCAGTTCGACCGCATTATGGTAGTGTTCGTGCTCACGTAGAGGTCCTCGGCGATCGCGGCCTTGAGGCCTTCGACCGTCTCCTTCCACGCGCCATTGCACCCCGAGAGCCTGTCATGAACCGTTTGCTTATGGGACAGGACCGTGATTTGCACGTGGTCCAGGCCCAGACGAACAAGCCCGCTGAGGTACCCCGGCCTAGCCAGGGTCCTGCCGTTGGTGATCATGCCAGTGATCTGCCCATGCTCCTCGGACTTCGCGATGAGCTCCTCGATCCCCGGGTACAGCGTGGGCTCCCCGCCCGTGAACACGACATGAGGTATCCCGACTGCCCAGAGCCTGTCTATCACGGTCTTCCACTGCTCCAGAGTCAGCTCGGCCTTGTCCTTGGTCTCATTGTAGCAGTGTCCGCAGTCGTTCTGGCATCTGTAGGTGAGGGCAAGGTCCATCCGGTAAGGAGATGGCATTTCATCCGCCCCGATGGTCGGGCTCTCGGTGCCGATGATCTGGACCACCGTCTCGTCCCCTTTGAGGTAGTCGAGGAGCTGGCTCCTCACTCGGCCGTAGTCCCTCTTCGCTGTATCCTTGCTCAGGTGCTTGTACCGGATCCTCATGTACTGCGAAGCATCTGTTTCGCTCTTCCCTTCGAGGCAGCACCTTAGATAATCCAGGGCTGTCCCATTAAGAAAGACAATCTTTGACGCGTCGATCAGCAGAACTCCCTTTCCTGCGCTGTCGACCCTGAGGTGAAACCTGTGGCCCTTGAGATCTCCAGACCCGTCATACCTGTAGGCCCCGGGCTTGAGGCCAAAATCCTCGGGCCTCGCGAAGAACCCTTTGAACAGGCTCATCGGCCCCCTCCCGCACAAGCGCAAGCGCATGCACATGCGCATGCGCAACCTCCTCCGAAGCCCCCGCCGCCTCCCCACCCGCTGCGTGCCGATGTCTTCACGACCGGTACGGGGTGTGTCTTCGAGGTGACATCCTGGGCTAGGGTCTTCATGCTCTTCGTCATGTTGTTGCACGCGTTCTTGACGCGGGACACGTACTGGCTCGCCATGTTCCGGGCGCTTCTCGATGCTGCTCCCGTCGTGCTCGAAGCCGTTGCGGTCCCTCCAGTGTGAGCCGTGAGAACCCAGGGCAGGCCGGATGGCAGCCTCGTCATCCTATCCTCGTATTGCTCCTCAAGCATCATCCAATCGTTGCGCTCATCGAGCACGCGGGCGAACTCCTCGGGTGTGCCTGCAGCCTGCACCTGCATCCACGCGTTCTCGCATATTTTGTTGTAGTACGACTGAGTGGCGAGAGCGTTGAAGCCTGCGAGTTTCACGACAATATCCTTGATCAAGTCCACAAGTGTCTTGGACAGTCCTTCGCGCGAGAGCGTGCCATCAGGAGTTATGGAGTTCAAGTAACTCGTCTCGTACCAGTACTCGCCCGTGGCTGTCAACTTGGTGAGCCTCATCGGGAAGCTCTCGGATTCGACCCTTACGAAACCTTTCTTGATTAGTCCGAACAGGATCATGGTTGCGACCATCTCCAGCGGACGCTCGAGGACTATGGCGGCCTCCACCGCCGTCAGATCCCTCCTCGGTCCTGCGCCCACCTGCGACAGCTTCGGTTCGAAGTAGTCGATCGCCCTCTTCCTGACCTGTCGCCTTGCGCCAATCACAATCAAAGAAATTATGCCGCCCACAACGATGACCGGGAGACACACGGACAGTCCCTGAAGGGCGCTCACGAAGTCGTCCCACGAGTTCGGCTGAGTCTCGACGTAGTACACGTCAACATACTCTTTGGGGAAGCCGGCTCCGACGTCGTAGAGCCCCGAAATCTGATCGTTGGGACTGACATTCGAGGCGGCCCATGTGGCCACGAGTAGCCCGGATGCGGGGTCCGTCGTGAGCGAGTCCCACGGATGATCCTGGAGCCAGACCGCCTCCGATGCGCTGCCGAAGCCGCTCGGGAAGAACACTCGTGCCTGCAGGAACCCCGTGGTGCCGACCTGCATCTCAGGGTCGAACCACGTGGGCCTGAACTGTATTCCTGCCTGGGTCTTGTTGAGCGGATTCTCGTACACCATGTGGGGATTGTTGACGTGGAACCGAAGCGTGAAGGACAAGTACGTCTGGATCGCATCCATCGTTGCTTGGTCGAACTCAACCGCCATGCCTATTTCGACGTACGGTGAGGCGCGCAGCTGTCCCGGGGCGTAGTCCACGCCGTTGACGGTTATGGTTGCCGTGGCTGAGTGCGAAGAGTAGTACTCGTTAGGCAATCCTATGTCGACACCGTCGAGATAACCATGGTTCGTGAAGTTGATCATGTAATCGATGTCGATGCTCCCATCGGTTAGTATCTTCACATCGACGTACTCGGCAGTCGTGCTGAAGCTATATTCCTGCGCGCACACGTTGCCAGCCGGAGAACTCAGAGTGACAAGTAGCAATGAGGCACTCACGAGGCACGCAAGGACAGACACCCCAGGTCGCATATGCCTGTCACCACTTGGGAGCTTCCTCTAGCGCGAACACAGCTCCGCAGTACGAGCACTTGGCCATGATTCCTCCCTGGATGACAGTGAGGTCCTTGTCGATGATGGGCGCCCCGCAGCTCTTGCACTTCATATCCTTGGGTGTCACCTGTCCAGAGCCTTCCATCTTGACATTGAAGGTCTGGCTGACGAGCGTCGGCTTTGCCGCCTCGACCCGAGTCATCCTGTAGATGACGTACAGAAGCACTGCGGCAATCAGGATGAACACCGCTCCGATCGCATAGTTCTCCAGGCCGCCTGCGATGAGGTATATCGCGCCCAGTAGGAGCATGCAAACTGCAAAGAAGACTATCAATGCCTCGACTATCTTGTTCATGGTCCGATGCCGGACCTTATTGGCCAATGTTCGTTAATAACCTTGTTGTAAGAATGCCAGGATGCTTGATGGTCTAACGCAACTGATGGCCCACTATCTCGTCGACGGACGCGAGGAACTCGCTTTTCTTTCCGGCATCCACGGTCGCTCCGGCAGCGACAGCGTGCCCCCCTCCGACACCTCCCACCTTCTCGGCCGCCTTCTTGAGGGCGGCGGCCAGGTCCAGGCCACGGGAGACGAGGTGCTTGGTGCCTCTGCTCGACACTTTCACCTTCCCCTTGACGTCCGAGAGCGCGAGCGTGGGCTTCGACTGGTCCAGTATGTACTGCATCGCAAGGCCGCACTGCGCGCCTGAGAGAGATGCATCCGATGATTCGAAGAATTGGATGTGGTCCATCTGGCTGACGCCCTCGGTTTCGATGCCCTGCAGCTTCTCTATGAGCTTTCTGTTGTATTCCCTGCGCAGGTCACCGGCCAGCTCGAGGGCGTCCGTGTCTCCCATGCAGAGCGCGATCCCAAGGCCTTCGTGATCCATCCTGCCGCAGGCGTTGAGCAGATCGGAGAGGTCGGCCGCGCTCATGCTCATCGAGGGGATCCAGTGAAGTTCCGCCACGAGCTCCTCGACCGTCTCTGGCCGGCAGCCCTGTCCCATCAGGCGCAGGGAGAGCATCGACGTCAGTTTCCTCCGGTAGACCTCGTCCAAGGCTCCGATGGGCGAGGACGGGTTCAGCTTCATCGATTCCAGAAATGCGAGTGCATTCTCCTTGCGTCCCGAAAGGCCCACGAAGTATGGGTCCACGGAGTCCGCGATTGCGTCCGCGATGGAGGCGCCCTTGAGGTTCAGGCCTCTCTGGACCGATATGAATTCCCGCTCGACGGCGTAGTCGAGTATCTGCTGGTTGACACCCTTCATGCCTCCCATATGCTGCCTGTCGCCGATTATGCCTGCAACGGCGATGGGGGACAGGTCCCAGTTGCACGGGTCCAGCATGACCGCCATTAGGAACCCGAGGGCAGACGAGCACGATTCAGTCATGCCGTCGATGCCGAAGAAGTGAGGGTTCGCCTGCACGATCTTCCTCGACTTCCTGAGCGGCTTGTGGTGGTCAAGTACCGCTATCTTCGCATCCAGAGTCTCGAGGGCGTCCAGCTGTCCCGAGCCCATGTCAAGGAAAAGAATCGCTTCGTTCCCCTCCTTTGCGAGGCTCTCGACCAAGTCGCGGTCGAGCCCTTTCGTGATCGTGAGATGGAACTGCTTCTTCGCACGGTCGAGAGCCCTTGCGACGACTGCAGCGGCAGCAAGGCCGTCAGCATCGTGGTGAGATATGACTCTCAGAAGTTCTGCGGAATTCACAATCTTCAGGGCGTGTTTCAGGCTGTCTGAGAACTCGTCCGGGAGTGTTACGCTCCCGACCATGATTCGATCACTCGACCTGCAGTGCAGCGGTATCCAGAGCGTACGTCCATGACTCCGGGATCACGCCTTCCCGCTTGTAGTACTTCACGAGCCGCCTGATATTCGACTCGAGCAGGCGCAGGCCTCTCGCATTGTGAAGGTCCTTTGGATTCACCTTGACATGACCGCTCAGTTCGACCACGCGCTTCATGAGGTTCCGGAGGTCCTCTGGAAGATCGAACTTGACGCCTTTCTCGACGCAGATCTCCTTCATGGACTTCCCGGTCGCGAGCCTGACGTTGGGGACGCCGTACTGATCTCTCAGGACAAGACCTATCTTGGCGGTGGTCATGCCCTGCCCTGCCATCTTCGCCACTAGCTCCTTGACCTCCTCCGGCGATTGCTGAACCCATGAAGGGTTCTCCTTCACCAGGGGTCTCCTTGATCCGGACGAGCCTTTCCTGCTCGAATGCATCCTTGACATTGCCTATCTACTCCGTTTCGTGACTGGTCAGTGGCGAGGCAGGCGGCCTATAACCTTCGTGGTTTTAAAGCTTTCCACCATCGATTTCGCCTGGTCCAGCATGGTCTGGTACTCGACCAAAGGGAACGAGAGTTCCCCCGGCAGCTTGGCGAACGTCCCGACCTCGACTATCTCCTCGCTCAGCTCGCAGTTGACCTTATTACCTGCGAGTCCCACGAAGACCCTGCCGCCCTCCTTGTCGATCTTGACCTCTCCGAGGATCTGTCTGAGGGAATAGCCTGTCTCCTCTAGGAACTCACGCCGGGCCCCATCTTCGTAGGCTTCGCCCTCGAGCAGCCTTCCCCCGGGCATCTCCCATTTCCTCTTCCGATGCCTGACCATCACGAACTCATCATCCTTGAAAGCGATGATGTAGGTGAACCTCTCGGGCAGGCTCACGCCTCCACGATAAATGCCGCGTGGTCCTTCGCGTATCGACCGATATCCAGGACCTGCTTGATCTTCAGCTGCTTCGAGACGAGCAGCTTCCTAGCCTCAGAGAAGACATCTTTAGGGTCCCTATTCACGTTGATGCTCCGGGCCTTCAGCATCAGTATCCCGCGCTCGGCGTCGAACGCTGCCATGTTCCGGACGAAGATGTCGACCTGATCCCGCTGGGCGATGTCCTGGTAAACCAGCTCGATGCCCTCTATCATGTGAGAGTACTCCTCTGGCATGCTGGCATTCGCGAGCACTGGAATCATGTTTCTCCTCGTCTCGCACACCTTGACGAGGTCCCTGAAAGACCGTTCGGAAACCTCCACACAGTATACCACACCGTTCTGGACAATATCTGAGACGTGGGATGCCGTGGTTCCCGAGGCCGCGCCCAAATAGAGGACCTTGGTGCTCTCGTCGAGACCGAGGTTCCGGAAGCCAAGCAGTACCACTGCTGCAAGTTTGGAGCGGCGGGGGTCCCAGCGCCTGTACTCCGCATCTCCAACAACCACGAGCTCCTCGCCGTAGACGTCGTGTCCCCTGGCCGCGTTCAGCGTGTACACTGACTGGCTGTCGGTGTATACCCCCTGCAGGCCTTCGACCCGCATCATCGTCTTCGACATGTCCAAAGCACCTAATGACCTGCGAATAAAAGAGTTATAGGCCGAGTAGCATTGCCAAATCGATGCCTGGGGAGAAGAAGGGCGAGGAGCTCGAGAGGCAGATCAAGGACCTCGCAAACAAGATGGACAACCTCGAGGACTCTATTGGCAAGGTCGCGGAGCCGTACTCGCAGCTCCTGGAGTTCATGGACAGATTCCAGATGATCAGCTCGAGCTACTTCCGAATGCTCGGGCTGTACCAGAGGCACGGGGCGATCTCTCCCGACCTCCTGATTCCCGGCATGAAGGATTCCATCGCCAAGGACATCGTCAAGGCGCTTTTCGAGCGGGACGGACAGAACATTTCCCAGATAACTGACAAGCTCAAGGAGATGCGCGGGACCTCGTCGAGGCGCATCGTCAGGGAGAGGTTGAAGGAGTTGGAGCGGAAGGGAGTCGTTCGTTCAGAAGGGTCCCCGAGGTCGAGACAGTACTGGCTCACCGCGGAATATGTCGAGAAATGGTACGAGATCCTTGGACTCGGGCCTGCGAGGAAGGATTCCATTCAGGGCGCGCCGGCCGAAGAGAAGAAGTGACCAGGCGTCGGCCACAAATGCTCACTTCGTTTATGTACAATCTCCACGCATAGTTGTTCCCAGACGGCCCCGGTAAGGGGCCGAAAGGTGAGCAAGAATGTCAGAGGAAAAGCATGACGCGCAAGAAGTGAAGGAGATACTGCAGGTCGTGGCCACGGAGATACCGAAGCTCCTGGAATCGATCAGCAACACGATGTACAAGAGCGAGAACGCCGAGAACTTCGGCAAGTCCATAGCTGTGTTCTACAAGCAGATGAAGGACTCCGGCATGGACGACAAGCAGGCATACGCCCTCACGCAGCAGTACATGAACAACTTCAGCCTCGGCGGGATGATCAGCTCCGCGATGAGCGGCAGGAAGATAACCGTCGACACGGACGACATATCGGAAGAAGTTGAGGAGCGGATCAGGAAGAAGATCAAGAAGAAGCTGGGTGACGATGAAGATGACTGAAGCGAATAACGGCAATTCGAGAGTCATTGTCAGCCCCAGCGCGGGGAACGACATCCCAGGCATCGTCGCCGTGGCGATCGCGAACGCTCCAGGCGCTCTCTTCCGGTCCGGATGGACCTATCTGAGGACGAAGCGCCGGGCAAGGAAGAGCTCCAAGATCCTGGCAAAGACAATGCAAAGCAACGGCGTCCCCCCGGACGTAGCGCAGAAGCTCGCGGACAAGTACGAGAGCGACATAAGCGTGTCCAACCTGATGAGGACCATCGGGGTTCCCTTCGGAAAGAGGTCGAAGCCAGAAGAGCCAGGAAAGTAATATACTGTAGTCTTCCGTTACTTCGCCCGTGAAGGCTGAACTGGTGCACATAGCGGACGAGGTCCAACGGGCATACAGCGCCCTCCCCAAGGACTTCGGTGGGCACGTCGAGGTGGGGCGGGGCGCGAGCGGATCTGCGACCTCGAAGATTGACAAGTTCGCCGAAGACACAGTCCTGAAGTACCTCGACGACCACAAGGTCCGACTCAATGTCCTGAGCGAGGAGGCGGGCTTTGTCGACCGGGGCGCCGACAGAATCCTGGTGCTCGACCCGATTGACGGGACACTGAACTGCAATCGCGGCATCCCGTTTTTCTCCATCTCCATGGCAATCGGCAGGAGCGTGATCTCCGATTGTGAGTTCGCCGTGGTCAGGAACCTTGCGACTGGGGACACCTACTCAGCCAGGCGCGGCGGTGGTGCCGAACTGAATGGTCACAGGATCGGCGTTTCGAAGTACAGAAGTGACGACACTGTCTTCATCATGTTTGACGGAAAGGACTCCGATCAGGACACTCAGCGCGTCAAGCTGCTCGCGAACCGGGTCAGGACCATGGGATGCGCGTCCCTGGAGATGTGCCTCGTGGCCAAAGGCGCGGTACAGGCACATTACATGAACTGCACGAACTTCAAAAGGATGATACGCGTTGTTGATATAGCTGCGAGCTGCCTTATACTGCGCGAGGCCGGCGGAGACATCTGCGACCTCCAAGGGAACAAGCTCGAGATGGCGTTCAATCTCGAAGACAGGAAGAACTTCCTGGCTTACGGGGACCCGAAGGTGAAGGAGTTGGTACTGCGAGGATAGGCGTCACAGGGACTCCCGAGCTGAAATGCTTCAAGCCTGTTGCCAAAAAGGTCCTGGAGGCCTTGAAAGGTCACGACTTCGTAATAGAGAGCAAGACAGCCCAAGCGCTGGGCAGAAAAGGGGTGTTGCTGCCCAACATGGACGCCGACGTCATTGTCACGGTCGGTGGTGACGGGACTATCCTGCGCACGCTCCAGGGAACCGACAAGCCGATTCTTGGAGTCAATGCGGGCGTGCTGGGGTTCCTGACAGAGGTCCAACCTGACGAGGTCAAATGGGCCGTGAAGAGGCTCCTGAAGGGAGACTACAGGATCGAGGAGAGGCTGAAGCTCAAGACCATCATGAACGGCCGCCGGCTCGAGGATGCGACCAACGAGGCGGTCATCCACACCGCTCACATCGCCAAGATGAGGCACTTCGCAATCTCGGTTGATGAGACTCCAGCAACAGAGATGCGCGCGGACGGGCTCATCGTGGCCACACCAACGGGCTCAACCTGCTACGCGATGAGCGTCGGATCATCTATCATCGACCCCAGAGTGGACGCGCTGGTGATAGCCCCCATTGCTCCCTTCAGACTTGCGGCCAGGCCGTTCGTGGTGCCCGCGAAGAGCAAGATCGAGGTGACCATCAGCGAGCCCAGGGAATGCATCATGGTCATCGACGGCCAGTGCGAGTTCAAGATGGATGGGACGGAGAAGCTGCTGTTCACGTCCTCGAACAAGAAGGCCAGGTTCGTGAGCTTCAAGGACGATTTCTACAGGAACCTCGAGGAGAAACTCATGGCTTCGGCCCCGACATCCGCGCAGAGACACTGACATACTCCAAGGCGATAGCATGCCCGCCGGAAAGAATCCAACGATCACGGTAAGGTACCCGAAGCGCTGGCTCTTGGTCGGAACGGCGTTCTGGGTCATAATCACGCCCCTCTCCGCGTATCTCGCTATCACTTCAATCGAGGACTTTGCGAAGGCCGTGTTCTGGCTGATTGCGGTGTCCGAGGGCATCTTCCTGTTCCTGGTCGCATTCACGCCGCTCCTGACAAATCACATAGCGGGTGAGCTGGGGCTTAAGCTAAGGATGGGCGTTCTGGTCAACGAAACCATTGCTTATTCCTGGATTGCGGAGGCTAAGGATACGTCGTTGAATTGGGGAAGTGTCAGGGTTGGCATCGGAGTCCGGTACTCGCGCCGCCCCAAGACACTGTACATCACGTCGGGGTTCGACCAGATGGTGTCCCTCCGCCTGGACAGCGAGCGGCTGATAGGTGGAGTCTTCAAGAAGCCGGTCTCGGAGATCGTGCTCAACGTGGATTCGGCCCGATCATTCATCGAACTCGTCGCAGCCAGGAAGGGCCAAGCGCCCGGGGGAGGATGACCGTGCCACTGTTCGATCTCTTCAAGGATGAACGGGCGAACGTCAGGAGCATCCGCAGAAAGACTCTCAAGATGATAATGGAGGCCTCCAAATCGAGCTACCCGAACGAATTCGCGGGATTCCTCAGCGCCGAGAAAGGGGTCATCAACGAGCTAGTCCTGATTCCAGGAACTCTCTCCGGGGAGCGGTCAGCGCTCTTCAAGATGCACATGCTCCCAGTTGATTTCAGGGTCGTGGGAACGGTGCACTCGCATCCGTCGGGCGAGTGTTACCCCTCCGGGGCGGACCTCGACCTCTTCCGCAAGTACGGGTGGATACATATCATAGTCTGCGAGCCGTACGATGACGACAGCTGGGCGTGCTTCAACGGCCGGGGAGAAGAGGTGAGGAGACTCAAGGTGGTCGATTGAACCCGCAGCTAGGGTTCAGAGAATCCTGCTCTTCGGAGCAATCGTTCCTTTCGCGACCGCACCCATGCCTATCATCGTGCCCTCGCCTATGATGGTGCCAACATCTATGCTCGCGTTTATGCCAGTCTTGACATCGTCTCCTATTATCGCCCCGAGCTTCCGCCGGCCAGAGCCGGTCCTGACGCCGTCGACCACAACCTGGACCTCCTTCTCGTCCAGCCTGAGGTTGGCCACCTTTGTGCCCGCGCCGAAGTTGCATCTCTCTCCGATCACGCTGTCGCCGACGTAGCTCAGGTGCGGGACGTTGGTCCTGCTCATCACGATCGAGTTCTTGATCTCCACAGCCGATCCTATCTTGCAGCGATCCCCGATGGACGTGCTCGGGCGGATGTACGCATTAGGGCCTATCTCGCAGTCCTCGCCGATAATCGCCGGTCCCATGATGTAGCACCCGGGAAGGATCCTCGTCCTCTTGCCCACCTGGATGTTTCCAACCACGGTGGCCTTCTCCGAGACCTCGCCTTCCATCCTGGCCTCGATGCCCGTCATAAGTATCCTGTTCGCCTCCAGAAGGTCCCATGGTCTGGCGACATCGATCCACTCGTCTGCCAGGATGTGCGTGTATATGTGTGACTTCTTCATCAGCAGCTTCAAGGAGTCGGTGATCTCGTACTCGCCCCTCGCGGATTTCTTCGTCTCCGCGATCGCCTCGAATATCTCGGGCTCCAGCACGTATGCACCGGCGTTCACAATGTTGCTCTCTGGGACCTCGGGTTTCTCAACGATGTCCCTGACGACTCCGTCCTTCACAATGATTGAGCCGTACCTTCGAGGGTCGTCCACGGTTGTGAGGGCCATCACACTGCCCTTGACCTTCCTGTGATGCGCGACGATGCCCCTGACGGAATCCTTTGTCAGGACGACGTCACCGTACAGACAGAAGAACGGGGCATCCATCCTGTCCTTGACCATGCCTATGGCGTGGGCGGTGCCCAGGCGCTCCTTCTGCTCGAGGTACTCTATCCTGACCCCGAAATCCTTGCCGTCCCCGAAGTGCTCCATGATCCTCTGAGCGCGCCAGCCGACCAAAAGCACGATCTCCTTGATGCCTGCTTCCTTGAGCGCCTCTATGTTATGCTCCAGGAACGGCCTTCCCGCGACCGGCAGGAGGGGTTTCGGTATGTTCGCCGTCAGCGGCCTCATCCTGAGCCCTTCGCCAGCGGCAAGTATGTAGCCCTTCACTTGAGACACTCCTTCACCTTAGATGATATCATGCTCATTATATCCTTGGCTGTTCTCTCAGCCCTCGCCTCCGCCAGATACCTTATCTTTGGCTCGGTCCCAGAAAGGCGGACGAGGGCCCATCCGCTTTCGAACTGCAGGCGGAAGCCGTCAGCCATCAGCAGCTCCTCGCATTCAATCCCCCTCATCTCATGCTCCAGGCGCCTCATGACCGCCTGTTTCATCTTCGGGTCAAACCCCACCGACTCCCTGAAAATCGGATACACTGGCACCTTCTTCCTCTGCTCGGACAACCTGCGATCGGCTGCCATCTCCACCAGCCTTGCCGCAGCCAAGATGCCGTCTGGACAATAGGTCTGGTCTGGGAATATCCACGTGCCCGAGGGCTCTCCCCCGAACTCTGCCTTTGTCTTCTTGACCTTCTCGCTCACGAAAACGTCTCCGACCCTCGTGCGTATCACTTCTGCCCGGACGAAATCGTCGATTGCCATCGACGCGTCGACAGTCACTACAATCTTTTTCTTTGAGTACTTCTTCGCGAATAGCGCCAGCAGGATGTCGCCTCCCAGGAATACCCCCTTGTCGTCCACGGCAACCATGCGGTCAGCATCACCGTCGTGGGCGATGCCCAGGTTGGCTTTCATAGAGACGACGGCGTGCTTGAGATCCTTCAGGTTCTTGTCGGAGGGCTCGGGAGATCTCCCCGGGAAATGCCCGTCGAGGCTCGAGTTGATCGTGACGACCCTGCAGCCCATATGACGGAGGACCAGCGGAGTTACTGTCGCGGCCGGGCCGTTGGCGCAGTCGACCACGACCTTCAGCCTGGACTTGCCCACCGACTGGAGTATCCTGCATGAGTGCTTCTCCACTGCGTCGTGATAAGGATGCTTCTTCCCCACTTTGTCCCAGGGCTGAAGCTTGAACTTCCTCGAATCAATGAGTTTCTCTATGGCCCTGGACTGGGCCGCGTCGAATCCGCTTCCGTCTGGGTTCACTAGCTTGATCCCCGCGTACTCCGGAGGATTGTGGCTCGCGGTTATCATCACGCCACAGCTCATCGTCCGCGCCGCCTCCGCGAGGGTCGGAGTGGTGACGATGCCCGCATCATACACCTCACAGCCGGCGGACATCAGTCCGGCGGACACTGCCGCCTCTACCATTGGGCCGGAAGTGCGCGAATCCATTCCCAACGCTGCGCACTTGGCGCTGGAGCCGACCGCCATGCCTATCAGGTTGGCGAGCTCGGGCGTGAAATCCCTGTTCACGACACCTCTGATGCCAGAAGACCCGAAGAGGCCCATTTGTGCGCCCACCTGTCCCACCGATTGCGATACGTGACTATATTAGATTCTCGGAGGCGCCCAGACGGAGCTAGACCCTCTCGAAATGCAGCGAGTGCTCCGGAAGCTTCCCGTAGACCCTGAAACCGACGCGCTCATACAGCCTGACGCCCTCGGTCGTCGAGAGCACAACAGCGAACTTGTAGCCAAGCGCCCTCGCATCCTTGAGCGCTGCAAGGATGGTGGCAGTGCCCACGCCCTTGTACCTCTCCGATGGTATGGTCCCAATCGCCTGAAGGCCGACCACATCCTTGTCCCAGTTGATCATGGCGGTGGCTGCTGGTTTTCCGTCCACGGACCCAAGGTACGTTCTGCGAGGCAAATCCGTGGATCCCGATGGCACGGCCGCAGCGTTGAACCACTGGTTGCCATGGAACCACGCGACCGCCTCCTTGGGGGAGTCCCATGAAGAGACGAGACACTCTGTCCAATTCCTGCTCTGGTCTGCGCTATCCACACGGACAATCTCGACACAGCCCTTGGGCGTGAACTGCTCATTGAGTCTGTCCATATCGACTGCCATGGCAATCAGGTCATAGTCGTGTGGGAATCCCCTGGCCTCGAGATACTTGCCAATGTCCCTCGGACGAGTAGTCAAGCCTGTATGCCAGGTCATTGGGATTTTCTTTGTGCGGAAGTACTTGATCGCGTCATCGATCCTCGATTCGACGACTTCCTCGTCCAGATCGCATTTGAGAATGACGTTCAAGATCTCCTGCTGAAGTCCAGTGATGCAGTATGTGATGCCTTTGTCGTCTGTGAACTCTGCGTTCCCGAATCTGCATGCGTTGGTCCAATATGCGATGAAATTGAGCTCGGAGAGTCTTACAACATCTTCATCAGAAAGCTCGTCCAGAGTCCTCTTGCGAGTCTGTTTCACGTCTCCCGCTCACCCAAAGGGAAACGTCCCCTAAGTCATTTTCGAAGATGTCTGGCTAGACCCGCACATCCCAGCATGACTCCCGTCCAGATAGAGCTCCGAGATGGCCAGTATTGCTGGAATCGGGCGTACTCCCAGGGCTTCCGAGTTAGCCAGATATCCGCGAGAACGTAGCCAGCATACGCAAAGTCTTAAATATCGACCACTATGATACACATCTGGACCTCGCCTGGATGGCGTGGCCAGATAACTAGGTGGGATAGCACATGGTTATGGAACCGATAAGCATCGAGAAGGCGATGGAGATCGCAAAGAAGAAGGGGATCAAGCCCGGCCGCGTGAAGGGCACGCATGGGATCCAGTTCACCAAGGGCAGGAACTCGCGCCTCGAGATTATCGACTGGGACGAGTTCAAGACCACTCTCGGAAAGAGGAGACTACAGGTCTACGAGAGCGGCGGCTGGATGAAGATAATGAAGAAGTAGGTTCACACCTACTTTTTCCCAAACCCTCGACAAAAACCCTTCTTACGATATCATTTTGAATGCTGGACTTCGACGGACCATGTGTTCCGTTACTTGCCATTGCTATAGACTGGGCTAATGGCAGGGACTTGTTGGTCTGAGCCTTGGTGGCTAAGTGGAACGCTCTCAGGGCGGGGCAACAACCTCGAGCTCGATCCTGCCGCAGACATCGGGGTCATAGACAAGATCCTGTGCCATGATCACCCATATCCCGGCATGGAAGGTCACCGTTTGTTGATACATCCCGACTTCCGAAGGGTCGAATGTGTGCTCGGTGTACATCAGAATGATAACATTGCCATCGGCCGGGTAGAAGACCACGGAGAAGCCCATCGTGCTGTTCCAGTCCGTGACCACAGCGCCCGTCATGTTCCGTGCCGTCACGGTCACTGTCCGAACCTCATCAGGCAGTATCGGCTCGTCACCCTCAACTGTGATGTCGTAGTAGCTCGCCTCTGAGACATCGAATAGGAATGTCGGAGCGCCGGTCTCCATCAGGTCGGGATAGATCGGGTTCGGATACCTCGGGAAGTCGACCGGACCTCGAATGTCTACGGTCTTGGCGGTCTCGTTGTAGAAGCCCTTCAGGTCGCTTTCCACAGTCCCGTTCGGCCACCCGTTGCCCATGACGAGCTCTCCCCAGTACATGTTCCCAGTCAGCTCCGCCTTCTTGTTGTCGTCAAGCACATCGGATGTCCCGCGGTATGGAGTGATTCCAATCACCGAGGTCTCATTGGACGGTAGCTTGATGACCAGCCGCTCGCCAGCTGCTAGGTCGAGTTCGGTGGGTGCAGACCAATAACTGACGCGGTTCCCGTAGTTCACGGTTCCAGGAGACCAGGAATGACGAGATGCATCGGTCTGGTCGGGATCGTAATCGTTGTACTTGCTCATGTACGAGTTGTGGTACGCTGTGTTCCCGCACCAGTCAAGGTCGTTGGACTCAAGCATCCAGGCACCGCTGAAGGACTCGAGGTCCTTCCACGCGGTCAGGGAATACCCCATGACGGCCCTCGAGCGGAGATCGCCGCTCCCGTTGCGCATGGTGATGTTCAGATACCAATCGTCGGGCCAACCGTTCCAGTTCGGGCTGACAGTCGCGCCTTCCGTGTACCGTTGCAGCAGGATCTCGTTGCCCCATGATATGGTCCAGAACCTGAGAACCAGAGCATCGACTGTCGATTCTGGATCCAGAGTGACCCAGACCCCCCGGTTGTCCAGCGGATAGTCATAGGCCGTGTAGATGTCATATTGGCCGCCGTGGGAACCTTCGGCTATCCAGTCATCCATCCACAGGGTGTTGATATTGAGCCTTTCCGCCTCGAACTCCGTACGCAGGTCACCCAATCCCGGCAGGTTGAGGAACTTGACGGATGCATTCCGGTCCAACCACATCCTGCCGTGAAGTTCGTTCCAGAAACCGTCATCCGCTGCGGAGCTTGGTGTCACCCCGTAGGGCACTCCGTAATAGGAGTTCGCGTAGTGAGTACCTTGCCTGATCTGAGTGAGTTCATCACTTGTGAGATATGTCGAGTACCATCTGATGTCAACGTTCCCTCCGTCCAGGTTCCTGTCGCCCAGAATCGGCAAGAAGATCGGGTCCTTTCCGGGGCCCGTGCCGAGTTCCTCGATATTTCGAGCGTCAGTGTACATCCTGTACCAGCTCGTCACGAGAAAGCCAGCATGCGAGTCGGGCACGGTCAATCTCGAGTACGGACTCCAGACCTGCATGAACGGGTAGGAATCTCTCAAGATGTGCTTGTCGTACCAACTCTCCCTGAGCAGAAGGTACGAGTTGACGCCCATCTCGTCGCCCCAGTGGCCGAGCTTGTTCGGATCGTCAAACCAGCCCATTTCCTTCTCGCGGAGCTCGAACATGTTGGATATGGTCCACACCACTTCCCGCTCGGTAGAAGGCGCAGTGACGGTGACGTCTTGTGACATCTCAGTCGTGAGCCCGTCATTGTCCGTGATTACGAGAGTGATGGTGTAGATTCCCGAATTCTCGTATACGTGCTGCGCCATCACACCCGAGCCATGCGGCGAGCCATCTCCCCAATCCCAGTCCCAAGACACAACCGTACCGTCTGGATCAGTGCTAGCGGAGGCGTCGACCATCACAAGGAGGTCGAGGACCTCATAGGTGAATGTCACCACAGGTGGTGTGTACACAAGCTCGTGAAAGTATGACCCCTGACCACCCACAGGTCCGTTCGGGATCAGGACGAACTCGTAGAGTCTGTTCTTCGGCATTATGAGGACCGGCAGATCAACCCTGCCCGAAGGATATGCATCGTATGCCGCGAACCTAACTCGCAAGTGCATGACCTCCTCGGGAGCGCCCGTGGTGTTGTCATACACGTCCACAACGAGGCTCCTCAGGCCAGAGTTCTCGATCCATGAGAACCACCTGCCGTAGTCCGGCGACACAAAGCTCCGCGCCTCGGCGCTCGCCCTCGGTGCTCCCTTGTCCTTGGTCACGACTACTGGATTCTCCATGGGCTCAGACGCTGTAGCTCCGACCGACAAAGTCGGCGCGTTGGCTGTCAGAGCATACAGTGATAACATAATCATCAAACCAGCTACTACCAGCGCGACTGCACCCCGAATGCTAGGCACAGTTATCCCCCCACATTTGCCAAAGAATCCAGCGAATCGTAGCTATATATGAATTTCTCGACAGAGTCTTCCGCACAGAACACCATGATGTCGACTTGGCTCGCTCCGCAACAGACTAGGGCTTCAGCGTCAGGCCCACAGCGGAGATTGCGCTTGCAGACGGGAAGTGTCTCTCGAATGCTCGGAAGTAGAGAAGCTCCTCTTTCGTGCGCAGCCGCCCACTGGGCAGCTTCTTCCGCGCCTTCTCAAGCTCCTCGTTGGAGATGCTCGTCTCAGCGAACTTGATCAGGGAGTTGATGGAGCCCGCGCCTTCGCTGAACCTCCTCTTCCTTCTCCAGACAACTTCGTGGGGCAGAAGGTCCTCGAAGGCCTTCCTCAGAACGAGCTTCGCCTGATTGTCCTTCGGGCCAATCAGCTCCTTCCTGTCGAGCTTCAATCCGCATGCGATGATATCGTTGCTCATGAGAGGCATCCTGCCATCCAAGGATGCGGACGCTGTCATCCGGTCGACTCTCTGGAAACCCGTTAGGTGCCCGGTAGCAAGGAGCGCCATCCTCTCTTTCCTCAGCCGCTCGTTGCCCTTCACGCCGCGCAAGAAGTCGTAACCCGCGAAGATCTCGTCCCCGCCCTCGCCGCACAGGGTGACTCTGTCCTTGTGGGTGAACATGTGCGCGGCCATGAAGTTGGGTATGCAGCTTCTCACGAGAGGGTAGTCGAAACTCTCGGCGTAGTAGATCGCCTGATCGAGGACCTTCAGCATGTCGTCGACTCCGAACACCCCTTCTGTATGCTTCGTGCCCAAGTGGCGGGACACCAGCCTGGCCATACGCAGATCCTCGCTATCATCCATGCCAACACAGACCGTGCGTATGTCCGAGGAGATCTCGGCCGCGGCCGCCGCGACAACGCTGCTGTCTATGCCTCCGCTCAGTAGGATGTTCAATCCTCGCGATTCCTCCGCGCAAGCTTGGACGCTGCTGATGAGCAGGGCCCGCACCTGGTCACAGGGTTCTCTTGGCAGTTCGCCGTTGCTCCATTCGACGGCCCGCCTCACGATCTTCTTGAAGCCCTCTCCCGTGGTGAACATCCTTCCCGGTGGGAAGGGCTGGAAGACGTCGCTGTACATCATCTGGGATTTCATCTCAGAGGAGTACGCGCCATTGCGTTCTGAGCCCGAAATGTAGAGTGGCTTCAGCCCGTAAGGGTCCCTGGCCAGCAAGGTCTTCCCGCGATCTACCACAACTACGGCGTAGGCCCCGTCGATGTACGAGAGCATCCTCGGTCCTATCGAATTGTACATGGCGAGCACCAGCTCGGCATCCGATGCCCCTGGTGCCAGGCTTGGCGCGATAGTTCTTCTGAGAAACTCCTTGTTGAACATGTACGAGTCCGAAGCGACCGCGACCCCCTCGCCCTGTGCGATTGCGGGCGTCTTCCTTGCGGTCGGGGCAGAGGTGCGCCTAGCACCGAGTGACACTCCTTCGTCGGAGTACAGATCGATCTGCTTGGGCCCTCTGTGCACCAGTTTCGCGAGCATCTTCTTCACTAGAGAGAAGTCCGTGATCCCGTAAGTGCCTGCAATCCCTTCCATAGCCAGCATCTCCCGGAGGTCAGATCTCCGCGAGGTCTAGATCCTGCTCGCTGACCGCCAGGTTGTGGACCCTGTCCTTCTCCGAGATAGGCTTCCCCGTCGAAGGGTCCACGGCCAAGCATGCACCGTTGACGATGGCCGTCGCAATCTTGCCAAGGGCGACTCGGCCACCCCTTAGGTCGGAGGCGTCCAAGAGCCCTTCTCTGATCGCCTCAGCAAGGACCTGGGGGGATATCAGCGGATCTGTCCCTTCATGCGCTTTCAGCCGCTTGATGGCCTCTAACAGATACTTGGTCTCGCTCAGCACCTCGGTCTTCCTCGTCATGACTGCAGGATCTGTATGTGGCCTTGCCTCTCCCAGCAACGCCTTCATCACGGCTCCCCGGGCAATCTCACAGCTCTCGATGATCTCCTCAGGGCGGGCGGCATGGTCGGCCTCACAGTACCCGACAACGTGGACGATATGCGGGTTGAGCGCCATTGCGGCAAACACGGACGCTGCGAGCTGTCCCTTGGCAACGTTGGGCGAGGGCGAGAAGGACTCCAGTCCCGACCTCACCATTCTGACGACCTTGAACCCGTTCCCCTGCAGGGACTCGACCAGCTCGAGCTTCGCAAGCATCTTGGCGATGTCCATGACGGGGGAGATGCCTTTTGGCGTGTCGAACATGAACTGGCAGACGTAGTCCTTCACCCCGAGGGACCTGGCGTTGTAGGCTGCGAGGTACGCGGTCGCCGCCTCGACAACGTCCCCTGATCTCCTCAGCGCCCACTGGTGTGACTCGTTGACCTCGACCGGGATCCCGTTGCTCGCATACCACTTGATGGCCGCCTGGTTCTCCGCAACCGCGACTTCGATAGTCCTTCTGGAGCGTCCGTCGAGCTCGCTATACCACGTGAGGGGAACGGCCCCCCAAGCGACATGGATGGTCTCCTTGAGCATCTCCGCCCACTTGACCAGGTCGTTGGTGCCGCTGTAGCATCTCAGCAGAGGATGGTTTCCGAACCTGGTCGTGTCGTAGATAGCCTTCAGATGCTCCGGAGTCCTTACAGGCACCCCGCCAGCACCGTCCAGCTCTGAGTTCATCTCCGCCGGACGGAAGAAGGACTCCTGAGCGTTCTGGTCAGGGGCAAGTGAGAGTATGTCCACCAGCCCGCTCTCCGCGATCTTGCGGGCGCCGTCGATGGTGTCCCGAAGTGTAGGCAGGCCGAAATGATGCCTGATCAGCGGGACCGGCCTCAGTTCCTCTATGCGGCCAACAAGATCAGGGGGATGACTCTGGGGTTTCTCGGTTCGAGGGCCGCCCCTGACAATGGCGAGGACTGCGCTCTCGGGCTCTGTCCCGTCGAAGCATGCTTCGAACAATCCTGTGGCTTCAGCGAGCCTTGCCACAGGCGGCGTCCCACCGAAATAGAACTTGCGTTTCGACAGGCCCGGATCCTTGCCGAGCTCCTCCCGAAGCTCCGCAAACACCGCCTTTGCGCTCTCGGGACTGAGGCGGTAGCTGAGAGCGACTGCCTCCGGCTGGAATTCGCCAATCGCAGCCACGAGCCGCTTCACAGGGACTGCTGGCCCTAGGAACACGGTCTCGTGGCCGTGCGCCTTCGCCAGCTGCAGGAACGCTTGGACGCCGGCGACGTGGACGCAGCTGCCAAGCGAGGCACCGATGATCTTCACCTCGCAACACCCCTGACGGCCAGCAAACGGATGTCTTTGACAGACTTGCCTACGAGGCCGATCTTCTCCACCGTTCTGCCTTCGGACCAGAAGTCCCTGGAATGGATGGCTGAGGCCATGTGTATGAGTGAGCTGAGAGTCTGCGTCTTCACGCCGAGCATGTTTCCGACCGAGACCATCGGAACGAGGCTCATCGGGACGTCCTCAAGGATGTACCTGTGCGTGAGCGTAGAGGGCGCCCTGACGCCCTTGTAGCCTGGAGTGGCCTGGATGGCATCGAAAAGGGTCCTGCCTGAGGAAGCGTACGCCAGATAGAGCCATTCCCTCGCAGTGTGAAGATGCACTCCGAGGGCCGTCCCCAGCGCGACCCTTTCGGAGTCGGCTGACTCGAGGATCTTGGCCGTGGACGGCGACACCCCCTCGAGATAGTACTCGAAATCACCATGCGTGGACTCTATCCTTGCGGCGTTGAGTAGAGTCAGGGTGGGATGGAAGATCGCTCCAATGTTGTCTAGGCTGGTCTCCAGTACATTCGTGGCGGCAACGAACTCCGGGTATGCCCTTCTCACGACCTCCAACACATCCGGCGTTCTATGCGCCGCTATCGCCGCCAAAGGCACGGAGTTCTTGATCTGCATTATCCGCGCGCGTGCTAAATCCGTGTGCCTCGATACATAGATGAAAGTCTGCGCCTCGGCTATCGTCGGGGTGCTTCGAATCTTCGCCTCCGACAGCACCTGCAGGAACTCGAGGGCGCCGAAGGTCCTTCCAGGGTTCAGAAGCACGATCTGGTGAGAATCGAGGTGACCTGCGACCTGCTGCGCGACGTACCTGTGCCCGCTCGCAGGCACGACTACCATGACGACGTCCGCCCCCTCAACCGCGAGCCCGATGTCATCGGTGGCTACATCGACTCGCCCGAAGCCTTCGACGACTCCCTCGACATCTATGCCTCCTCTGTCCGCGACGTGGTCCACCCTTTCCCTAGACCTGTTCCAGAGCCGCGTGGGAAAACCCATGAGCGCCAAGTGGCCCGCCATCGCGAGCCCGCCGTGGCCCGCGCCCAGGACGGCGAAGGTGGGCATCCTCTCTGGCCTCTTTCTCCTGTGAACCATCTGAGCACCCCTCTGCACAAGTTGAAGGGTGCACGGGTCGGGGGTATGTCCGGGGATCTGTAACGTGCACCCCTGTGATTATCTGTGAATAATGGTGAATAACTATTAAATCCTTGCTCGCGTTTATCACAACCCACCACGGCTCTGAGAGAATCAGGCACACGGGCCGAGGACGAGAACATGGAACGGAGCACGAGAGAGACCGTCAAGTGGATCATCATGTCGGACCGGAGGCTCGTCACCCTGAGATCCTTCAGACAGCACCAGTACCTCGGTGCCTCGGAGATATCACAGAAGACCGGCAGGTCCATACAGAACATAGGCACAGCGCTCAAGGAGCTGCAGGACAGGAAAGTGGTCGAGCAGCTGGAGCCCGGCAGGAGGACTTGGAAGAAGTTCTGCCTCTCATCTGTCGGCAGGACCGTCCTCGACATGGTCGAGCGCGAGCTGAGCGCGGGCATGTTCGAGCGCATGGCGGACGAGCTTTCTTTCCGATACGTGAGGGACGCGTATCGGCTCATTGTCACCGACCCGATAGCGGTCACCAAGGGCATGAGCCTCTACGAGGTCGTCGACAGAGTGCTCGCAGACCCGAGGACCAGGAGCGCATACGTCGTGGATGACAGAAGGAAGCTCGTAGGCATGATAGGGCTGACGCAGATGCTCGCTGCGATCCAGGGGTCCCTGGCGCTCTTCGAGAAGGGGAGGCAACAGATCAGGGGCAAGCGGGTGCCTTTGCCGTTCTCGGTCGAGGAGTACATGGTCAGGCCCGTGACAGTCACCGAGGACGACAGGCTGCTGGGCGCGCTCGAGAAGATGATCAAGCACGGTCTCGAGGACCTGCCGGTGGTAGACGAGAACAACACTCTGATCGGGGAGCTGAACGGGTTCGAGATTCTCCTGCTGGGAAGCGAGGTCATGCGGAGACAGCGGCGGGTCTGAATTGTCTAGATGTCAGTTGCATTCGTTGGAATGCTGTTTTGGAAATGCATATTGAATCCTCAACTTCCGTGACGATAACAAGGCATGAAGGACGCCAATCACCAGTAGGAAGAGACTATCAGAGATAACGGAGAGCTTCTTCCCTGCGTGGGTAGTCCTCAGAGGAGTTACATATATAGAGCCGATGAGCATTTGCGGTTCCGCCCAGCATGCAGGGATAGCCAAGCATGGCCAACGGCGCTAGATTCAGGGTCTAGTCGCGCAGGCGTCCGCCGGTTCAAATCCGGCTCCCTGCACTCAGGTTCTTCTCCTCCGCCGAAGAACCTTCCAGGATTTGGTTTCCAGGAAGCTCTCGCTCATGTTTTCGACCATCCTCACGAACTTGGGGAAAGGGGCCGCGAACGAGAGAGTGTTCTCGCCGATGCAGGGCCTTGCAGATATGTCGAACATCCCCAACACGCATCTTGGGCGGGGCAACCGCAGTTCCATGTAAGGATGGTACACGATCGATGAGCATCCGGATCCGAACGGGCAGATCACAGCGTTCGGTTCGGCCTCGTCGAAGTTCGCCAGCGTGAACAACCCGCTTATCGTATCCAACCCAGCTAGGAAGAATACTACATCCGGCTCATCCGACGCGGAGAGCTTGTCCCAGCGCTTGAAGATTATGAAATGCTTGGGGGCCCTGAACGAAGGAGAGAGCTGCACGCTCTCTCGCACGAGTTCGGGGGACTTCTTGTACCTCTCTCCGTCCAGCTTGCCCGGAATGCCGTACGAGAGAAAGTAGTCGAAATCAGGCATTTCTACCTCAGGTACGAATCCCAGGTATCTCCTTGCCCCTCCTCAGATTCGGCTATCAGCTGAGAGACACAGAGTCTTGCCATCCCTGACCATAGGCAGCATGTTGATTATGCAAGGGCCCGACTTAACGACGTTAGTTGCCTTCGGTGTGCCTTCATTGGAGAAGAACACAGTTATGGGCAGTCCGGCATCACCGAAATATCGGCGCCAAAGTGAAACGAACCTGTCACGCCCCTCCGATTCCATCTTATCTCACTCCGCGTTTCCGTGTCATGGGAATCAGGCTTCACCGTCAAGATTCTTTCTCATGGCCGTGTTCTGGCTCGCACGTGCGCAATCGTATCGTACTCCCCGAGTCAGCTGCTGACGGCCCTCATCTCAGACTCGAGGAATCAGGCTTGGCTCACTAGTAGGGTTCTTATATTGGCTAAGAGCATCCCAGGACATCTGTCCTGAGTAAGACAGAGTGGGGGTTCGCTTCATGCGGACTGGAATGTTCTTTGCCTCGATTATTGCGTTGGGAATGGTCGCCACCCTATTCTGGGTGGGTATTGCGAATGTAGCTGGTAACCAAGGAGGAGCTGACCTCTACGGATATCGGTGGACTGACAGCAATCTGCCACCGCCGTTCATAGCGTTCAGCTGGATCGAAATCAGCGGCTCGGGGACGTATACCGGCGTCACCGGAGACGACTCATGTGGCGGACCCTACCCGATAGGCTTTGGGTTCGAGTTCTATGGGAATACGTATTATGACTTCTGGGCCAGCACAAACGGGCTTGTCGATTTCTCCGGTTATGACTCGGACTATTGGAATGAGCCGATTCCCACTGGCTATGGAGCTGCAGACAACTTCGCGACCCCCTACTGGGACGATCTATACGTATCGTCCTTACCTAACGGAATATTCTACCAGACGGTTGTCATCGGCAACACAAGCGCGCTCGTGGTCGAATGGTTTCAGGTCACGAGGTTGGGGATGTCGGAACTCATGACCTTCGAGGTCATCTTGTACGAGACCGGCGAGATATGGTTCCAGTACAACACGCTGAACGGCATGACTGGTGATGCTGCCACGGTCGGGATAGAGAACTACGATGGATCCGACGGATGCCAGTACTCGTACAACACTGCGACTCTCTCGGACAATCTCGCCATCGAATTCTCCCTCTCGGACCTTTCCATCGGCCCGAACCAACAGCAGATGGCCAGTCCGGGCGCGACAGTCTACTACCTGCTGACCGTCTCCAACTACCAAGACTTCCCAGACTCCTTCGACATATACTACACATCCGTCCTTGGCTGGAGTGTGATGCTGTACGACACGCTCTTGAATCCGCTGGGAGACAACAACGGGAACGGCCTCCCCGACACAGGCGACATCCTGCCCGATGACAGTATGGACATCGTCGTCACCGTGGACATCCCGGCCTCGCCCTCGGGCGCGGAAGAGGTGACCAATGTGTTCGCTCAGTCCTATGCGGATCCGGCCTTGTTCGACATTGCCGAGCTGAGGACCAGGGTTACGCCTGTCGATTTCTCCCCGCCGCACTCCGACCAAGGCCTCGACACAAACAACAACAGCTTGTACGATTACCTAGTCGTCGACGCATCGGTGCTCGTCACTGTAGCTGGCGACTACATCCTCAACGCGCAACTCTACGACGGTTCGTGGATTTGGATAACTTCGGATGACAACTTCACGTACCTTGATACGGGCCTGCAGACGGTCCGGATGTTCCTCGCAGGTAATAGGATATCCAATTGTGGCTCAGACGGGCCGTACTATGCTCAGCTTTCCCTGTACGACACCGGGTGGAACTGGCTCGACGGCGATACTCATACTACGCAGGCATACACGCGGGATGAGTTCGATCCGTCAACCGGGTTCTCCCCGCCGCACTCCGACCAAGGCCTTGACATGAACAACAACAGCTTTTACGATTACCTGGTGGTCGACGCATCGGTGCTCGTCACCGCACCTGGCAACTATATCCTCTTTGCGAACCTCTACGACAGTTCGTGGAATTGGATAACTTCGGATGACAACTTCACGTACCTTGATGCAGGCCTGCAGACGGTTCGGATGTTCCTCCCAGGTAATAGCATATTCAACTGGGGCTCAGACGGGCCATACAACGCTCAGCTCACCCTGTTAGACAGCGGGTGGAACTGGCTCGACGACGAGACTCACACTACGCAGGTATACACTCGGGACGAGTTCGAACCGTCCATCGGGTTCTTCCCGCCTCACTCCGACCAAGGCCTCGATATTGATGGCGACGGCCTGTACGACTATCTGGTCGTCGACATAGTGGTGTACATCGCCACGCCTGGTGATTACATCATCGGGGCGGACCTCCTTGACAGCTGGTGGAACTACGTTGACTCGCGCCAGAACTACACATATCTTGACACAGGCTTTCAGACGGTCCAGTTCATCTTCGAAGGCAATTGGCTATGGACCTACGGCTTCAATGGATCATACTATGTTGTGCTCAACCTCTGGGACACCTGGTGGAACTGGCTCGACGGAGAAGTCCACACTACGCAACCGTACAGCTTTGACGAGTTTGATCCACCCACCGTGTTCTCCCCGCCACACTCTGACCATGGTCTCGACACGGACAGCGATGGCCTGTACGACTACCTAGTAGTCGAAGCGGTCGTGAACGTATCGACCCAGGGGAACTTCTCTGTCGACGGCAATCTTATGGACAACTTCGGAAACTGGCTCGCCTACGCAGGTAACTCCACATATCTCGAATCAGGTCTCCAGGTGATCACCCTGATGTTCGATGGCAGGGCTATCAACGGCGTCGGGACCGACGGCCCGTACACGGTGTTCATGGACCTGTACGATGGCATGTCAGGCTGGCTTGACAGTGACATGTACGCCACGGACGCATACCAGAGCACGGACTTCGAACTGCCACGAGCGTATGTCTTGTTCGACCAGACCCACTCAACGGACCCCAGCGGCTGGTTCAGCGTCTGGATAAGGGACCTCAAGAGCAGAGGCTATGCGGTCGACACCTTGGGCCTAAGCCCGATAACACAGGCAGCCTTGGAGTCGTACGACGTCCTTGTTGTTCCCCAGGCTCACAGCTCCTACAGCTGGAGCGAACTAGCAGTGATAGAGGAGTTTGTGCTTGATGGAGGGGGACTCGCCGTCATAGGAGATGATAGCCCGAGTGTCCACTCGGATCTCACGAGTTTTGCTGGCATCACCTGGGACTGGGGAGGGTGGTCAGGATACACTGGTGACATTACCCCCCATGCGGTAACGGAGGGAGTGGCAACCGCCTATTTCGGTAATCCTTCCTCCATACTGCACGTCGCTGGACCAGCTGAAGGCATTATCAGAGATCCCGGTGGCAACATCATGGTCGCCGCCTCAATGGTGGGCATGGGGTCGGTGGTGGGCGTTACAGACCGGGACTCGCTCGTTGATTGGTCTATCTGGGCGGGTGACAACCTCCGACTCGCGAACAACATCATTGACTGGCTTGCGATGGATCGCCCAGTTGTATCCCTCGCATGGTCTCCGATGGATCCGGTTGTGGGTGAAACAATCACATTCGACGCCTCGGCCAGCTACGACCCGGATGGGACCATTGACAACTACTCGTGGAACTTCGGCGACGGCACTCAGGGGAGCGAGGCGGTCACGACTCACATGTATTCGGCAGGCGGGACCTATGTAGTCTCTCTCACTGCTTTTGATAACGATGGCATGAGCACCACCGTAACGACTGAGGTAGTCGTCTCAAGGATCGCGCTCGGTGTCCAGGTGCAGGTCGGGACCATCCACTTCAGGGGGGAGATGGCGGAATTCTATATCCTGGTCTCCAGCATGGGCGAAGCCGTCGATGCGGACGTGAGCGCAGAGCTCTACTACAATGGGCTACCTTACGAGAGCCTGAGTGCTTCTGTCGAGGACGTCGGGCTTGGACTGTATCGGATACCCTACACGATTCCGCTGAACGCATCAACAGGGACGTATGCACTGGTCGTCGAGGCGGACTACCTCACCCTCGAAGGAGTCTCTATGGAGAGCTTCCTACTGAGCCCAACTCTGACTGGTTGGGATGCCTTGTTGGTGAGTATCAACGGTACGGTCGGGACCATAAAGACGGATGTAGGTCTGATCGAAATTGATCTCGATGCCATCAACGCCACGCTGGTCAGCATAGAAGGGGAATTGGTGACCATTGGCTCGGACATTGGTGTGATTCAGGCCGACGTGAGCGACATCGATGCGAGCATCGCCGCGATCAATGGCACACTGGCGACAGTCCAAACAAACCTTGGACAGATCAGCGTTGACGTGAGCGACATCGATGCGAGCATCACAGCGATCAACGGCACATTGGTGACAATAGACACCACGCTGGGCTCGATCCAACAGGACATAGGCACCATCAACGGCGAGATCACGTCGATAGGTGGAACACTGGCGACAGTTCAGACCGACCTTGGGACAATCAGCGTTGACGTGACCGACATCAACGCCAGGCTGGCCTCGCTTGATAACACGGTGGCGACCATCCAGACCAGCGTCGGTGCAATAACGACAGACATAGACAATATCCAGCTACGGGTTACCGCGATCAACGGGACGTGCGCCGTGATTCAGACGACGCTGGGCACCCTCGAGGGACGTATCATTTCCATCGAGGGTGACATTGCCACGATACAGACGGACATTGGCGTCGTGAAGGATGACGTCAGCGATGTGAAGGGAGACCAGCCAGCGATTGCGAGTCTTCAGTACGGATCATTGATACTGGTGATTGCCGCCCTGGTCATCGGAGCGGTCATACTAGTGATGCTCGTTCGCCGAAAACCTAGCTAGAAACGGCAACTCCCGACTGCGCCCGTAGGCCTCGGCTCTAGCCAGCAGCACATAGCTAAAGGCATGTGGGACCTCGGTAGAGAGCTTCCTCTCAGAGGACTAGATGAAGTGAGCAAGTGCGCTAACCTGACAAAACGAGCGGCCCAGAATCGAGTCGTAGACTACTCAAGTATTCTATGTTCTGAGGACCCGAACCAAGTCTTTATGCGAAGGACAAGCAATGCCTTGACGGTTGAGATCATGCCGAACTGTCCTTCTTGTGGAACTCAGATTGTCGAAGGTGGCGTCTTCTGCAGCAAATGCGGTGCGAGAGTGGATGCTCAGGGCGTTCCTCGTCCGGCAGGATCTGCGCTCTCAGGGATCTGGTACCAGAACTTCTACAGGATCAGGAAGAAGGTCATAGCAATTGCGAACCAGTACTGGATCGAGGACGCGCAGGGGAGACAATTGGGGTTCTCTCGTCAGAAGATCATCAGGATCAAGGAGAACATCAGGATCTTCACGGACGACAGCATGACATCCGAGATATTCAGAATACAGCAGGAACAAATCATGGACATGTGGGGCACATTCGCGGTCCTAGACTCAGCGACGAACGCGTGCGTGGGAAAGCTGCGCAGGCAGGCGATTTCCTCTGGTGTCTTTGTCGACGAGTACCTGCTCTTGGACGCCAACGGGCAGATGGTAGGCAGGGTGGCTGAACGCGGAGGAAGGGGCTTGGCAAGGAAGTACCTTCCAGGTGGGTCGCTCGTGCCGGAGCAGCTGGTCGTCGAGTTCCATGGACAACAGGTTGCGGAGATCAAGCAGCAATTCAAGATAATCGGGGACATCTGGGAGGTTGACTGCTCGCGCATACCGCCGCAGTTCGACAGACGTACCCTCATTTCCGCCATGCTGCTCATGGGCATGATCGAACGCGATAGGAAGTGATTCCAAGGTCAGACAGGCCATTAACCGAGACCGGGGAGTGGCGGAGCCTGGTAGTCTGGTCGGGTCTGGCAGTCATCTGGAATAGCCAGAGAATCGGCCTGAAAAGACGCTCGCGCAACGTGTTATTATACATGGTGTGGGCTTACACGCTCGATGGTTGACGCCCCCTGGGCAAGCACCTTGGTTGCTGTCGCACTCATCCCGGTCGCGTTCTTCTTCACGCACGCTTACATAAGCGGCAAGAAGAGGCTACCGCATCACAAACTGACGGGAACCGTTGCAGTCATCTGGGATCTCGGACTGTCCATCTTGTACATGCTCTACAGGGTCTCAGGCGGTCAGGTGGAGGGATCCACGCTTGAGATAGAAGGCGCGCTCCTTGCTTACTTCATCGCACACGGGATAGTAGCCGTCATGGTCATTGCCCTCGAGCTTGTCGTGTTGTTCGCGGCGCTGCAGCATCTACGAAAGAAAGCGGGCTTGAGCCTGCATCGGAAACTCGCACCTTATCTAATAGTATTCTGGTTCGGAGCGTTCATCTCCGGAGAGATCGTGTATATTGTGAACTACGTTCTCTGACAGCCCTGTCGGTGCAGCTGCTCGAAGAAAGGATGCTAAGAAGAGGTTTGGTCGGGGCGTTCAGCCCTCGGTTATCGACCCGAGCACTGGCTTGAACATCCATCCCTGCGCATTGTGGGCAATGCTGCGGGAGAGATCGATGTCTAAGGTCAGGGTCTCCGTGTGATCGGCAGTCACATTGAACGGGTGGTTCGTCTTCAGCTCGCCTGACGGAACCGTGAAGTTCACGACCGTCCCGTCAGCCATCGTGCCCGTGACATTTGTCACGACCAATCGTATCTGGGTGTACTTGCCGGCGCTCACGTTGCCCGACGCCAAAAGCTCGGATACATTAGTCAACGAGGCGAGGTCCACAGTCTGGTTCTTGATGGACAGGCTGCGCCAACCGGAGTTGTTTCCCGCATCGGCCGCATGTATCTTCACCTCGGAGAAGGTGACGTTCACATGGATCCAGTCATCCGGCAGATCCTTCACCAATATCCTTACAGTCCCTGTTCCTTCCGGTCCCGATGCCATCAGATAGACGCTCACGCCCCCAACGATGACAACGAGTGCAATTGCAACAGTCAAGATTATCGTTCTTCCTATTGCCATGGGGCTCGAATCAAGGGCACTGACTGATAAAGATTCCGGCTGAACCCGGGGTTCCATAGCACAAAGTCCGATGCGTAAAACGATAATGATTGTCCGAGTGCAACAGGAGCCTAGTACAACTCCTTCTCCCTGAACACATACGCTCCCAGGACCAAGAAAAACACTGTTATGCAGACCAGCAACAATAAGGAGCCTCCAACGCTGGAAGCCTGGTCGAACCCGCTGATGTCCCCGAATTCGACCCAGCCTGCCCCCATGCTCCTCAGGTAGAACTTGATGGACGCCTTCTGAATGACCCCTGGAAGCGACGCGATGCCCGCTTCCCAGATGAACGCGTAGAAGAGGCCCAGGAAGACTGGTTTATTGAAAATGACACTGATTGCGAGGAAGAGCGACGAATACACGAAGGAACCGATGACAACGAGGGTCACGAACTCCAGGTAGACCTCAACCTCCTTGCTACCCAACTGATGTTGTGCGAAAAAGGCCAGGAATCCAGCTGTAGTGATCACAACCATCGACAAGGCGACCGAGATCCCAAGGGGCAGGTAGTAGCCAATGTATGAAAACGCACGGTCCAGAGGAGCAGTCGCGACTTGTGTGATGCTATTGTCATCTATCTCGTCGCGTATGAGCGAGGAGCCGAAGATCATTGCCATCACAGGCATGAAGAAGAAAAGGATGAGGGTGTCCAACAGATTCGTTCCGTCTTCGAGCGAATCGTCGCTGTGAGCTCCCGCGTAGCCCATGACGGAGGCGACAAAAAGCATCACCAAGAAGGTGATCAACACCTTCTTGCCGAGTATCAACTTCCTCAACGAATGCATCGTCAGCGAGAGTATCCCGGCCAAGACCCTGATTGGATCCACGCAATTACCTCCCCACGAGATACTTGAAGATGGCTTCGAGGTTGTCGTCCAGGCTGTACATCTTCGTCACTGAACACTGAGACTGATCGACCAAGTTCGGAAGGTTGCTGAAAAAATCGTCTGGCCTTGATACCTGTACAGTCATGCTGTCCCGGTCGTTGTTGTACGCCACTGATACGATGTAATCCTGCTCCAGGAGCATCTTCGCGAGAGCGGTCACTCCCTTTCCTTCCACGATTATGTTGTGAGGATGCTTGTTCATTAGGTCCCTTATGGCAGATATGTCCCCGGAGGCGACTGCCCTTCCCTTGTAGATCAGCGCGATGTCATGGGTCATCCGTTCGATCTCGAAGAGCACATGGGAGCTCACGACAATATCGTGCCCGTGTTCCCGGTTGAGCTTCTTTATGAGGTCGATAATATCCTTTCTCACGAGTGGGTCGGTCCCGCTGAGCGGCTCATCCAGAATCAACAGTCTCGGGTCGTGCAAGAGAGCACCGGCTATCTTCATCCTCTGCTTCATGCCCTTGCTGTATCCCCCAGTCTTCCTGTCCAGGGCTTTGCCCATCTCCACAAGCTCGACGACTTCCTTGATACGCTTCGCCAAGGCTGTGGAGTTCATAGCGTGGAGTCTGCCAACGAGAGAGAGATACTCCCGTCCTGTCGAATCAGCCGGGAGCGATTCATAATCGGGGCAGAAGCCGATGGACGCGTGTAGGCTGGCGTTACCCCACGGTCTCTCGCCCAGCACTGCAATGTCCCCTGCATTGTGCTTTATCAGACCCAAGATGAGCTTGAAGAAGGTGCTCTTGCCTGACCCGTTTGGGCCCACTATGCCCGTTATTCCTCGCTTGATCTCGAGGTCGAAGTTGTTGAGGCCGATGACCTGCCCATACCATTTGCTGAGGGCTCTTGCCTGGATGATAACATCGGCGCTGTATCCCCGGGCCGTCATTTCCCGACCTCCTGTCTTTGGATTCTTATGTAGACGACAACTGCAGGGGCGATGACGAAGGACGTCAGAATGAGAGTGAGCGCGCCTCCATCTACGAAGTAGGGAAGCGATCCCTCGTAAATCCAATCGAACAGGAAGGACAGAGACTCAAGCGGGCTAATCATCCTCCATTCTTCTGCGAACTCCGAGAAGATCTCCGCGACGAGAGTCAGGACGAAGAAAGACATGAACGTGCCAATCGCCGCGTAGCTCTTCCTCTTGGTCAGAGAGGACATCATCAGTCCGAACGGGACGAAGAAGACCGTGACCAACAGTCCGACCAGCGCTGTCTTCCCGAGGACACCGGCGCTGTACAAGTAGTCGTCGCCCGTCTGGGTCGCCATTGACACAACTGCGAGGGCAATCGGGGGAAAGAGGCACAGGAAACTCATCACCGCGAGCGCGCCGCCCGCTTTGCCAGCCAGATAGTCCCGGATCCTCAGAGCTCTTGAGAAGTACAGAACAAAGGAATTGTTGGACAAATCCTCTGATACGAGATCTGAGGTCACCACGGCGGCCAAGAGCATTGCGAATGTGGCAAACATCCCGCCTCCTAAGTAGGAGTTCATGTCATCGCCCTCCAACCTCTCATGGGAGAGCAGCACTATCATGATCAGAGAGATTGCGTGGACCAGCAGGAATCCGAGCACGAGTATCACAATCACGCCTTTGGACCTCAGCTTGTGCATGAGCACGTTTCGGGCGACGACGTAGAATCTCAAGGTCTGGGCGGTCCTCTGACCTTTCCAGGGACGGTATTCGATGGGGCTAATTCCCACCTCTTCCACCTCCCCTGAAGGCCCGTATGAACACTTCCTCAAGGTCCAGTTTCTCTGGGTAGTAGCTCCTCACCTGAACTCCTTGTTCACGAGCGAGCCTGAAGATCTTCTTCCCATCTCCGCACCCGCGGACCAGCAGCGCCACCAGCTCTGCTCCTTCGTCGTTCTTCTCAACAACCTCGCATATCCCGCCAAGTGCCTGGACAAAGCGCTGCAGGGCCTGCACGCCGCCTCGAACCGTGAGGTTCTGAACCCCCTCCTCACCAGCAACTAGGGTCTGCATATCTCCGGCGCGTACGAGTCTCCCGTTGTTGATTATGACCGCATGCTGGCAGACACGCTCGACCTCCTGGAGGATATGCGACGACACGATGACAGTCTTGTCGGACGAGCCGATCTTCCTGATGAGGTCGAGCATCTCCTCCCTGCCTGGCGGATCCATTCCGCTTGTTGGCTCGTCGAGGAACAACAGCTTTGGGTCGTGCACGATCGCCTGCGCGAGCTTCACTTTCTGCTTCATGCCAGTGGAGTATGACTTGATCGGCCTGTAACGTTCTTCGCTGATTCCCACGAAATCCAGGACCTCGTGACTACGCTGCATGGAATCACGAGATACCATGCCGGAAACCTTCCCAAGGAACGACACAAGCTCGACTGCGTTCGCGGAAGGGATCAGGCAGTCATGCTCTGGCATGTAGCCAACTCCGTCTCGAATCGCAAGGCTCTGGGTCCGAGAGTCCAGTCCGCCAACCGATATAGTTCCCCTGTTCAGAGAAAGAAGGCCCAGCGATGCCTTGATGAAAGTGCTTTTCCCTGCACCGTTAGGCCCTAACAGGCCGACTATTCCTCGCGGGATATCTGCCGTGAAACCGTCCAACGCAATCACGGGCCCGAAGCTCAGCGTTACGTCCCTGGCAGAAATATGATACGGACTCCTGCCAGAGCCTTCTGCCACGCCGGCTGTCTCCGCCTCAGGCATGAGTCACGCGAACAGCTTAAAGGCAATAAGCATTTCGGACATTTCAAGTGGAACAGTACCAGTGTCCAGGCGATCCGATGTGAGAATCCCGATCACGCGGGTCTGGAAATTCTATGTGGCACGTTCCGGTTGTTAGCCCTAGGTCACGTACTTTCGGGGGATCTCGATCGCAAACCTGCACACGGGGTCGCCCCAGAGGACGGACTTCTTGACCTCTGCCCTGAGTAGCTTCCCGAAGGCAACTTCGAATGGCTGCTTCTCGTAGCCAGCGCTGCAGTAGCACAAATTGCGCGACATCAGCGTGTTTGTGAGGAGCGACTCACGGGCCAGCGGGCAGTGACAGTAGTAGTACCTCTTCATCCTCGTGTCTTCTCCACAGCGCCACCAATCGGCCACGCCAACGCATTATCTCGGGGTGCCTGGAATAGCCGAGTTTCTGGTTCACGATGACGCTCCAAATGGCGTGTAGTTCCCTGTGTTCCGCTAACAAATGATTCCTGCAGAGGCTCTCCACCGGCAGATCCCAAATACGCATGGCAGGGGATTGTACCGCGTTTCAGGATTCATGCAATGCGCCTCACTATGTGTGTCTTCGGTCTCCGCCAAAGGAGTCTGCGATGGCGAGGCAAGAATCTCTCAAACCACACGGCACAATCATTGCGCCTCGTGAATCACACACTACTTGTAGATATAATGCGATTCCTCCCCATCCTGATAGCACGCAGGACAATAGGGGGGAAGAAGAGACGAACGCTAGAAGAGTAGGTTCTGTGCTCGTGGCACTCGTTTTTGTGGTCGTGGCGTTTGCCGGAGTCGGCATGAATGCAGCCGCTCCTCCGAGCGACATGCTGCCCATAGACGAGGCGTACGAGCAGGAAGTGGAAGCGTACCTTGTGGGCCTCGGGACCTGGCCAGGCTGGGGTTTCAGAGCGGCTGGAAGCACCGCAGAAGACCAGGCCACGAAGTATATCGAACAGGAAATGCTGGATATCGGACTGACCTCGGTGAGAAGGGAGATCGTTCCAGTGGACGCCTGGGACTTCATGGGCGCGAGCCTGACGGTCGCTGACGTCGAAGGCAACGTGAAGACTTTCGACGCATCGTCCATGGGCGGAGTGCCAGGCACCGACGACGACGGACTCACTGGCGAGATAGTCTATGTCGACCGCGGCAACCCGCAGAATTACCCGGAGGAGGGGGTCGAGGGCAAGCTCCTGCTGGTCGACTGGGACGCTGACTGGTTCTGGGTGAACCTCGTTGGCCACCAGGCAACGATCTCAGGCGCGAAAGGCGTCATCATAAGCACCATGAGCCACCCGTCTTACTACGAGTGGGAGGACTCGCTCGGAAGCTTCGATGCGACCTATGATGATGACTGGGTACCTCTGATAGTGATCTCAAGAGCCGACGGCTGGAGCGTGGTCGACATGCTGGCGATGGGGCCGGTTACTGGCACGATGGTGTCGCATGCGACACTTACGATAGACGGAGACGGTCACAACGTGGTAGGCATGTACCCAGGAAAGGATCACGAACATCCGATTCTAATCCTCGGACATCACGATGCTTGGTTCTTCGGAGCGTCGGATGACACATCCTCCATAGCAGGCATGCTCGCGTGGGCGAAGGCTATGAAGGAGGCCGGGTACGTGCCAGAACACGACCTGTACTTCATCGCAACGACCGCGGAGGAGTACGGCAACACGGATTCCTACTACGAGTGGCTCGTGGGCGCGTGGTACATGATCACCCAAGCGCACCCAGACTGGGCTATGAGTGCGATCGCATTCCTGAACATCGAGGGCCTCGGCGGCGCGTGGTTCGATGGGGCTCAAGGACCGTTCACGGCGAGGGCGAACTACGAGCTGGCGCCCTTGGCGAGGGAGGTCTTCAACGCCAATCCGAGCCTGTTGCCAGAGGGCTGGCTCGTGAATACTCAGCTCAGCTCATGGCAGGACGGATGGACCCTGACCGCGGCTGGTATCCCGGGGATAACATTCTCGGACACGATCCCGGGCTATGACGCGATCTACCATACGAATATGGACAACCTCGACCTGATTCACTATGACGACATGGCGATGCAGGTCCAAGTGATGCACAAGATTCTTGTGGAGATCGACACCGCGAACATACTGCCCTACAAGTTCTCCGAGAGAGCAGTCAACATCGCGAGGAGCGTCGACGCGAAAGACTATGAGTACATCGGCGTGGACGTAAGGGCCCTTGACGATTCGATATCTGAGTTCAGGTCCCTCGCAAGGAAGTACGATAGGATTGCCTCGAAACTGTCGGATTCGGACCGCGCAGCTGCGAATGAGCTCCTCATGCAAGTCAGCCAGCTGATCAACAAGGAATGGACAGCCCTGAGCTGCTGGGATTCCGTTATCTATCCGACCCAGCAAGTGGAGTGGGACTGCATCTGGCTCACGGAGGCGCTCGAATTTCTGGAGAAGGGCGACCTCAATGGTGCTCTTGACGAACTCTGGAACGTCGGCCTGACCTGGAACGCTTTCTTCGATTACGAGGTCTGGAAGTGGGAGAACGGCAGACACGCTCCCGGCGCTGTGCACCTGAACTGGGGAGCCCAGGGCCATCTCGCACCTTACGTGGACATATACGAGCCATATGTGTCACTCAAGGACAAGTACGAGATGGGAGGTCCGCCGGACTACTCGTGGGAGATGGAGGAGCTCCAGAAGGTGCTCGATTCCGAGAAGATGGAGTTGGAGCGGCGGGTGCAGCTGGAGACGGAGCAGGTGAACCAGGTCAACATGATGCTGGAGGAGCTCATAGAGCTGGCCGTCACCTGAGCAAAACCCTTTAGCTACTTTCTTTTTCTTGTCCCTGGGAATCAGACATTGGGCACTAGCAAAAGGCAATAAGAGATGGCATGCGATTCACTCCCGGGACCTGTGGCGATTCCTGGAAGAGCCCTGACAGCTATCTCATTCCTCGTGTGCTCCGTTCTTTGGCTTCCTTGCGCGGAAGCGTGGAGCAACGGCGGATACTCGGCCGATCCCGACAATCCAGACTACGGAACTCACGATTGGATCTTGGACATGGCGCTGACGCTCCAGACTAGAGATGTCACATTCCTCAAGACGACATACCACGACTATCTCTTGCTTGGATCAGAAGCTCCGGACAACCCCCAGTACATCGGGGACACGACGAAGCACCACATCTACTTCTACGAGACAGGCACTCTCCAGGATGACGTATGTGCGGTGAGAGCTTCTCAGGTGTACGAGACCGCCCTTGGATATATGATTGCCGGGGACTATGACAACGCAGCCTATGATATCGGAGTCATGGCCCACTACATCTCTGATCCCGGCGTTTTCGGCCACACAATGGGGGCGTATACGGACTGGGGAGCTGAAGTCCACCACCAAGATTACGAGGACGAGTTCGAATCGATTCTGGACACCCTCACGACACCAACAGGAATCGCCCTGGGAGATGCGGGGGCATACGATGCGACATTGCAGCTTGCGGAGACCATCACTTTCGGCGACGACGCTATTCAGTCGAACGCCTGGATGGATTCGAACTACGACTGGGCTGACGAGACCTTCTTATCGAGCGCCATGGCATCTCTGGACGCATCAGTCGCAGCAGTTGCCTCTGTCATCAACCACTTGCTGGTGGAGGCGAATTCTCAAGCGCCCCCACCTGTGCCTGAAGAACCCCTGCCTCCTGCTTCCTTGGCTGCTTCGGTCCAGGGTTCCCAAGTCCTTCTGACATGGACTTCCCCTCCGCGTGACGGCGGATCCGACATCACTGGATATGTTCTGTACAGAGGGACGGATCCTGAGAGCCCAGTATACCTGACCACAGTATCCGCGAGCACACACGCTTGGAATGACGACTCTGTGAAGCGAGGCAAGACCTATTACTACTGGGTGGTAGCTGAGAACTCCGTGGGTCAGAGTGATATGACTCGCCTGGCATCCGCGACGATCCCGAGGGATTCGAACCCTCTCGTGTTGGCAGTCGGAGTGGTCGCAGCACTAGGAGCTCTTGCCTCGGGTGGAGTTCTAGTATGGCGAAGAAGGACACGTGCAGGCCCTTCTCGCTAGACACGGCTGATGGATCTCGAGCCAAGAAAAACTTCGAGATTCACCTCGTCAAATGCTGTGATGGATGTCTGCTAGAACTCAGCGGAGTTTCGCCCATCTTCTGAGCAGGTTGCATATCTCGTCAGATGCTTCCTTGGGGTAAGAGCCGGCCTTCTCCTGCTCGCGGACGAAGTCTATCGCGCAGTCTATGGATATGCGAGAGCTCTTCGCCCTGATGCTGGCAATGACCGAGGACGCCACCTCGTCGCCGATCTTGTAGTGGTCCATGATCTCCCTGATATCGTACGTGAATGTGGTTACTCTGTGCAGATTCAGCATCGATGTCCTTTCGCTCTCCCGAGGCGATGGAATCCTCGGCTCTGAGCTCCTGCGCCCTTTGTATCTACCACTGCGACCGGCCAAATCATCTCTCCGAGCACATATCCATATTCCTACTGGCTACTTAATGCTTGACGGCGTACCCAACCCAGTGGGGTAATTGACCTATGTGCACGTATGAGAGAAATGAGATTTCTTGCTCGTTTTCTCAGACTACTGGACGTCCAATTGCCCGATTCTGGAGTTAGACGGATGGGTACTAGTAGTCAAACCGATTAGGCCAAACTGAGACGAGCGTGTTATGCGCTTGTCCGAAAAGGAGAAATAAGCAATGAGTTACGGCATGCAAGGAAGCAACAGCCGTAGATATGACTCAGGCCCCAGGGAGATGCACAAGATAAAGTGCTCTGACTGTGGATCTGAATCAGAGGTACCCTTTGAGCCTAAAGAGGGAAGACCTGTCTACTGCCAGACCTGCTACCAGAAGCACAAGCCCGCACGAAGAAGCACGTACTGAGCGTTCAGTTCATTTTCATGAATTATTCGTTCAAAATCGCAAACCACTTACCTATCATTTTGTTTTCCCACAGGATTGACACTTCATCGAGGGCATGGAATTCCAGAGAATTAGGCCACGAGATGGTGTGTGAAACAGATCCCGACCATCACACCCGCGATGCAAGGTACAGAACGAGGGCCGACCCGACAATCCAAACTACCAGCACCCCGATGGCAAACCAGAGGATCATCCTCCAACTGTCTGTGTCCCCGTGCCTCTTGCGCATGCTTATTATGATGACACACGCAATGATTGCGGGAATCAGAAATAACGCGATAATGCTGGCAATGGACAGGAACTCAAACAGCTCAGTGATCGGACCACCTAGTCACTCGAACATCAGCAAACACTCGCTTAGACTTTTCTGCCCAGAGGCATAGCCGAACAAGAAAATAGAATGGAATCCCTCCGGCTTTCGGCCGGAGGGGGTTTTCTGAGGCTTCCTACATCACCTCGGCGTCGATGATGGCCTTCGCATCGGTCCACGCCCACTCCAGGGTCGCGATGTCCTCCGCGAACCATGGAACGAGCTGGTTGTCCCTTATGTCTATTAGCTGGCTCAACGCATCCGCCTTCGACATGGACCCGTCCTTGAGACCCAGGTAGATGCCTTGGACGTCCACGTACATCTGCTGCTGGTCGAAGTCATCGCCCCAGTACATGTACGTATTGACCATGGAATCGAAGGTCTCGACATACGTCGCTCTGCTGAAGTACTTGCCCCACTCCATGGTGTAGACGCTCTCGAGAGACCATGTGGCTTTCATCACGCGGTTCTTGGCCAGCCAATTGATCGCGGCGTCGACGAACCCGTAGTCGTGCGAATGCTGGTCGGTCCTCAGGAAGACATCCCAAGAGCCCATCGTACCGCCCTCCCCAAGCGTGTAGGGCGTTATGATACGCCTCGCGTCGATGAGTGCCTTGTTGAGCTTGTCGGCCAGCATCCAGAGCTGCTCCTTTTCTGCATCACTGTCTGCCTCTGCGTAGGCGCGCTCCAGCTCTGCCGCATATGCGTTTGCGGCCACCGCGCTCTCCCTGAGATCCGCCAGCGCCTCGGACGCGGCATCGATGCCATCAGTCTGCGAGCTTGGCATTGTGACCTTCTCAGAGGCCAGATATCCAGCAGCCCAATCGCAAGTAGGCACGAAATCGAGCGGGACCACCAGCGCGTGGACGCACCTCGTCGCCACGAGCGCATAGAACTTCAGAACCATGTTGATGACGTTCGGATCCTGAATCTCTATCGTGTCCAGCTGCGTGTGATAGATCCAGTAGTAGCCTTCAGTCCAGCCAATCATCTGAATCGTGGATCCGCCGCCCTTGGCGCCGAATGACCACGCATCTGTCCAGGACCAGATCGGGTTGTAGAAGGTCAGCATCCCATTGATACCGAGGTCCATGATAGCATCTTGCACAAGTCCGTTGACCTCCCAAGTGTTCTCGGCCCAGTATCTCCCAGAGGTCTTCGGGAAGCTCACACCGTCCATGTTGAGCTCCACCACGAGCCCTTCCATTATCTCCGGGTGAGCCACGACGAACTCGTAGGAGCCTACGAGCCAGTTATACCAGGTTCCCCCTGGGCCTCCTGTCTCCTCAGCGCCGACCGAGCAGAAGACGAGCGTCCTCTCGTTCACGAACTTGCCCGAAGCCCTTGCCTCCGAGAACAGCCTTGCGAACTCCAGCACAGCAGCAATAGATGAACTGTCGTCGTCTGACCCGAACCACCAGGTGTCTATGTGGCCGGAAATTACGATGTACTCGTCCCTCTTCACAGTGCCCCACATGACAGCCGCGACGTTGACCGACTCCCCGTTCGAGTTGAAGTCCACGCGGCCGCTTGTCTCGAGAGTCACTGGACCGTCGGCCAGCATGTCCTTGATATGCGCTGCGGAGTTGGGCGATATCGAGAGCCCCGGAATCGGCGAGAACACAGAATCCTGCTTGATCCCCTCAGGGTTGTCCGAACCAGCGAAGTATCCGTAGAACACCACTGCTGACGCGCCGTGGAAACCTGCTTCGAGCGCTGGTGTATTGGGCCATGCCTGCAGGTTGTCGTCCCTGTGGACCAGAGCCATCGCGCCGTTGAGGTCTCCCAATCCATCGAACTCGGCAGCCGTCCCATAGCCGGCATCGACGATATTCGCGATTAGGACCTTGCCATCGTCTGAATTGCCATAGCTGTATGGTTGACCGTCATCCAAACCCCAGATTGACGGACAGTCACCGTAGGTGACCACAGGAATCTCCTCGTAGCCATTCGATGCGACCTTCATTGTCGTTCCATAGTGCTTCCAGTTGGCCACTTGGAATGTCTCCCACCAGACCTCATCCATGGCCATATCACTGAATTCGTTGTACACATATTCCTGTGCAGCCCTCTCTTCATCCGACCCTGCGACCTTCTCCCCCAGCAGCGACAGGTATTCTAGCTGCTCCCAGGCGTGATCGTAGTCTATCTCACCGAGCATCTCCAGCTCGTGAGCAGTCAGCGCCATGGGCTTCGCAATACCAGTCGGTGGTGCGCTATACGAAAGCGGCATCGAAAGCACCACGACCAGCACAGTAGCCACGCTGACTGCCCCAATATTCCTCATTCTCATGCTTCCTCCCCCAATAGTATTCCTAACAACAGCCACTTGGGCTGTTCGGTAAACTGAATGACACGGGATAATAGTTACGCTTGCCACAATGCAAGAGACGGATTTGACAAATGATTTGTAGTCCGTCTGGCATTTGCGAATGCGTGACCACGGCCTCGGAAGCCTTCGACGACATGAATGAGAGGATGCTTCTGAGGTTGCTCTCGATCAATCCAGATTGCGCGACGCTTTTCGGGCAGCACGAACCATATGATAGGCTTCTTCCCCACGGAGGCTTCCAGAGGCTCAAGGACACCCTTGACCTGATAGAGGGATGGACCAGGGAGGCTGGAGATATCGCCTCGGAAGGGGGTCTCTCGAGAGACCAGGATACTTCTCTTAAGGTGTTGAACTACACCTTGGATTCGCTCAGGTTCGTTGTGGACGACTACCCGCTCTGGAAGATGCGACCAGATGCCTTGGAGAACCCTGGCTCTGCCATGCTCATGATGCTCATCAGAGACTATGCTCCGTTGCCCATGCGGCTGGAATCCATGGCCGCCCGCATAGGAGAGCTGCCTAGATATCTTGAGCAGTTCAGGGAGCGCTTCCGCGGAAAGCGGACTGTCAGGATGTGGACTGAGACGGCCAGAGATACATGCGCTGCTTTTCCTGCGTTTCTCGAGACAGTCCAGAAACTCTCGGTCGAAAATGCTGATACGAGGACCCGCCACAAGATGAGCCGGAGCGTTGCTGCTGCAAAGGACGAACTATCGAAGCACGAGGCTTGGCTCGTCACCTTGCTCGACTCATCAACGGACGATTTCGCGATGGGAAGGAAGAATTTCGAGAAGATGCTGAAGATGCGAGGCATCTCATATACCCCGGAGGGCCTCATCGACCTCGCGACCGCGTACCTTGAGGACTACAAGAAGCGCAGAGTGGATCTTGCCACAAGGATCTCCAATGGAGGGACCGTGGTCGATGCCAGAAGGATTGTGGAATCAGACAGTCCCCGTGACATGGGGGAGGTCATCGAAAGAACCAAGGCCGCGGTCGAGAACGCCAGGGGTTTTGTGATCGAACAGGGCATTGCCACGGTTCCAGAAGGTCCCAGCGTTCACGTGATCAGGACACCAGGATTCCTCGAGGAGAGCACCTCCTCCGCTGCGACGTACCTGCCCGCAGTTTTCGAGAAATCACAGGATACGGTCTATTTGGTCACCGGCGTCAAGGACCAGACGAAGCTGGGGACCTTATGGAACTACCCAGCGATTGACTGCACCGCAGTCCACGAAACCTATCCAGGACATCACCACCAGGGGGTCATGTCCAACAGAAAGCCTTGGATCCACCAACTGCCGCACCTGATCTATACGCCAGACACGCTCTCTCCGCCCTACGAATCCCAGGAGGGATGGGCCACCTATTGCGAGCTGCTCATGCGCGATAGGGGATTCCTGGAATCCGACCGCCATGTATCCAGCCTGCTCGACTACCACGTCTCGACCGCGTGTAGGACTTTGAGCGAAGTGAATCTGGATTGCGGGTTAGCCACGGTGGATGAGATGGTCGATTTCACCGCGAGGGAGACGGGATATCCGAAGTCATTCGCAGAGACCGACGTCAAGGGTTTCACGCGCATGCCCGGATACGGCATATGCTATCTTCTCGGGAGACACCTTGTTACGAGTCTGAAGAGTGGTCTGCGGAAGGAACTTGGCAGCCGATTCTCGGAGAAGAAGTTCCACGACCTCGTCGCGGAGAACGGCAACCTACCCTTCTACATTCTGGAGGAGGAGGTTCGTTGGAGCATGGCGGGCCTCTAAGCTGACATGAAGCTCCAGCACGTGTCAGAGAGGCAGTTGGCCAGCACGTTCGCTGGGAAAACCCCATATACATCGCATCGCACTACAAATCTCAGCGGCTGGGATGCAGAAGGGATGATGAGAGTGGGCCTGAGAGTCCCGAAACGGCGGTGAACGGGACGCCGATCCCTCCACGTCAATGACGCCTTGGCTGATTGCAGCTCTGTGCCACTTCTGCCAGCCTCGACGAAGGGGCATCTGCACTAATGGTCCGCGCAAGCGGAGGAGATGGGATATTGGAGTACACCCAAAGACTGGGCATGACGAAGCTTGTCGTAGGAGTATTGATTGTATGTGTTCTGGCAGCGACCTTCACAGGATACCTGGTTAGCGCCTCGGTCTATTACACCGGCAGTGTGAAGACGACAGACAGCACGGGCGTCGCGAAGGATCTATTCTTCCGCGGCGAACTTGTGTATGTGGACGTAGAGCTGAACTACCAAGGCACGCCGTACGACGGAAACATACGTGTCGAGCTCCAGAGGACCACGGACGGCTGGGTATATGACTGGTTCAACGAGAGGACCAACGACCCGGTT
>Ga0299912_10000169_pt1 | contig 67684 bp, 61 predicted proteins | sample RVTome_2_FD_207667 | JGI IMG/M metagenome (GOLD analysis project Ga0299912, IMG submission 207667) | Soil microbial communities from uranium-contaminated site in the Upper Colorado River Basin, Wyoming, United States - RVT95D214 (version 2) ... | reverse complement strand
GTGGTCTCCACGGGGACCAAAAACCTGCAGGAACAGCTCTTCTTTAAGGATATACCGCTGCTAAGGGAAATACTCCCCATCAAATTCACGGCTGCGTATATGAAGGGGAGGGAGAACTATCTCTGTAGGCGCCGCTTCGCGATATTCAATCGGCAACCCCTCTTCAAGGTATTGGAAGATGCCTCCTTCTTCAAGGAGGTGCACACATGGGCATCCCGGACCGAGACCGGGGATCGCGCTGAGCTCGGGGGGGTGCCGGAGGCATTCTCGGCATGGGCCGAGATCTGCTGCAGCCGCGAGCACTGTCTCGGGACGGAATGCCCGGACCATAAGCGGTGTTTCCTTACCCGCATGCGCCAGGCGGCAGCCCAGGCCCAGGTGCTCGTGGTCAACCACCACCTCTTTTTCGCCGATCTGGCCATCAGGGATGCTGGCGGAGAGGTGATCCCCCGGTACAAGCGAGTGATCTTCGATGAGGCCCATCAATTGGAGGAGGTGATCACCGCCTATTTCGGCCTGGCCGTCAGCAACTACCGGGTGGAGGAATTGGCCCGGGACATACACAGGGAGTTGGCGGCAGGGAGGAGGTCCCCGATTGATCTAGAGGGGGCAGTGGATGACCTCCGGGGAAAAGGGGCACAGCTCTTCACCCTCTTTCAGGGGGAGGAACGCTACAGGCTACGGGAGTTTGATCCCATGGTCTTTTCCCTCTTATCGGACATCAAGAGGTGCCTCAGCGCCCTGCGCGGTATCATGGTGAAGAGATCCGAGAACGAGGAGATCGCCTCCATGATCCGCCGCACGCAGGAGTTGGGGGGAGATCTCGAATTCATCCTCTCCCAGGGTGATGCGCAGTACGTCTATTGGTGCGAGAACAGAGGGAGAGGGGTCTTCCTTAGGGCCTCACCCATCGATGTCTGGCCGGAGTTGAGCAGGAGGCTCTACCCTCGTCTCAAGGCGGCAGTTTTTACCTCCGCCACCCTCTCCACCCAGGGGGGGTTCGCGTATTTCCGGGAGCGGCTCGGCCTGCAGGATGCCGCGGAGCTTATCCTCCCTTCTCCCTTTGATATGCAAAGACAGGTGGTGATCTACCTTCCCCCTGGGTTGCCGGAACCCAATGCCCCGGCCTTTCCCAACGCGGCCGCCAAGGAGATCGAGGCCATCCTGGCCATCACCCAGGGGAGGGCCTTTGTCCTGTTCACCAGCTATAAGAACATGCGGGAGGTCTACGGCATCCTCAAAGGTCGATTACCCTATAGGCTTTTGATCCAAGGTGACGGGCCAAAACACCTTCTCCTGGAGAAGTTTAAGGAGGATGTTTCTTCAGTACTCTTTGGGACAGGCAGCTTCTGGGAGGGAGTGGATGTGCCTGGAGAGGCCTTAAGCTGCGTCATCATCGACAAGCTCCCCTTTGACCCCCCTACCGAGCCGGTGAACCAGGCGCGCATCGAGCGGCTCGCCAACCAGGGGGAAAACCCCTTTTATCAATATCAGATCCCGGCAGCCATCATCACCCTGAAGCAGGGCCTGGGAAGGCTCATCAGGAGCACGGAGGACCGGGGGGTCCTCTCCATCTTGGACAGCCGCATCCTCACCAAGGAATACGGGAAGCTCTTCCTCCAGAGCCTCCCTGCGGCGCCGGTGGTTCAAAAGCGAGAGGCAATCAAGAGGGTGTTTGAGTAGTTATCAGTTAAGTGCGGAAAAAAGGATGATAAATCGTGAGTATTAGACAACAGACCGTAGGGAGAAGCTCTCCCGCAGGGTCTCGTGATGCGAAAGATGCCCGCGCCAGGCAGGCGTCACCTGAGCCAAAATTGTCGCTGGCTCTCAGGGCATTCAAATACAGGAATTACCAACTCTTCTTTGGCGGGCAGTTCATTTCGCTCACCGGCACCTGGATGCAGTCGGTGGCGCAGGCGTGGCTTGTCTATCGGCTGACGGGGTCAGCGGTCTTGCTCGGATTCGTCGCTTTCTCGGGACAAATTCCGGTTTTCTTGCTCGCATCTCTCGGCGGGGTTTTTGCTGATAGACATAGACGCCGACGCATCCTCGTCGCCACTCAAACGGCATCAATGCTCTTAGCCTTTGTTCTGGCCGTCCTGACACTCGCCGGTCGTGTGCAGGTGTGGCATGTGTTTGTGCTCGCCGCCATCCTCGGCCTCGTGAATGCCTTTGACATACCGGCGCGACAATCTTTCGTGGTGGAAATGGTGGGTAGAGAGGATCTCATCAACGCCATTGCGTTGAACTCCTCGATATTTAATGGCACGCGCATCATCGGGCCGGCTATTGCGGGGATACTGGTGGCGACGGTCGGCGAGGGGTGGTGCTTCTTCGCTAATGGTGCCAGCTACATGGCCGTGATCGCCGGCTTGCTGCTGATGAAGATCAAGGTCCGAGAGCGTGTCCCCCACCGCGGATCGACACTAGCCAGCATCATCGAAGGTTTCGGGTACGTCGGCCGATCGGGGCCTGTGCGATCATTATTGTCCCTGCTCGGGTTGATCAGCCTCATCGGGCTGCCCTATGTTGTGCTCATGCCGATCTTCGCGGATCAGATACTGCATGGCGGGGCAAGGGGGCTTGGGTTGCTCATGGGCGCCTCGGGGGTTGGAGCGCTTGCAGGTGCCTTGAGCCTCGCTGCGCGGCAAGGCGCGCGCGGCCTGGGACGCTTGGTCGCCTTTTCTACTGCAGGTTTTGGCGCCAGCCTCATACTTTTTTCGTTGTCGCGCTCATTCTGGCTCTCCGCCGCCCTGCTCATGCCGGTCGGCTTTTTCATGATTGTCGAAATGGCCTCGTCAAACACACTCATACAAACCCTGGTGCCTGATAATCTGCGCGGGCGCGTGATGGCGGTCTACTCGATGATGCTCATGGGCATGGCCCCCTTCGGTGCGCTCCTCGCAGGCGCCATTGCCCATCATTGGAGTGCGCCGCTCACCGTGGCGCTCGGCGGCGCCGTGTGCATCGTGGCAGCAGCAGTATTCGGTTTGCACTTACCAGTCTTCAGACGTGAAGCCCGCCAGATGATCGTTGCCCTGCAGATGGCCGGCGGCGACCCGGCGGAGGAGATGACCGCCGTAGGTGGCTCTGTAGCCAGAAGAGACGATGTTGTCGCGCGGCGGCGTCGGTGAGTAATATCAAGAGGTTTTTTGGGTAGGATCATATCCGCATTTGTCAATTGTAACAAAATGAGAATGTCCACTATTGCGTCTTATTCGCTTTCGCTTGTTTAAGCATGTCTTTCAAAATGACCTCTGGGTGATGATACCGCTGGTATTGAACGGTCTTCTCCCCATACTGAATCGCTTCCTGCGGACACCACTGCAAACAGGCAAAGCACTGCTCGCAGCGGTGCAGCCACGCAGGTTTTCCATCGGTCATCTCGATATTGGCAGCCGGACAGACTTGAGAACAGATCCCACAGCTGTTGCATTTCTCATCCGCCCGGAACTTCTTGTCCATGTTACGAACCTGCCTGAAAGACATCCTGTATAATAAGGAAAAGAAGATATTCTGCCACAGAGGCCCCCTCTCCACCCTTTTTCGCTCACCCCGGAGCACAGAGCCGACAATGGCTTTCACCTTTTTCCGCGCCGATTGGAACAGTTTTTGCTGTGCACCAATCGGCCCAGGACCGCCCCAGGGGATATAATTGGAAGGAAGACCAATGGAATAGCCGAGGGAGAGCGCTAACGTGCGGCTTGCCATGAGCCTTTGCAACTGCAGCAAGGTGGCCGCAGGCTGTCCGGCGTTGACAGCCACGGCGAAAAAGTACGTCCCTGGTTTGACCTTCAGATGGTTGACAAATTGGATGACACGCATGGGCAATCCCCAGATGTGGACCGGAAAGATGATGCCCACCGCATCGGCCTGCACCCTAAAAGCTTTTTTTGGGTAGGGCATAAACTCCAGGTCAGCCCCTTTTAATGCCTCGGCCAGCTGCCGCGCAACCCATAACGAGTTACCGGTGCCTGTGTAAACATACAACCGTATTTTCATAGACATTTAGTATCAGCTTATTTTTTTACTGCAAAATTCCGTTATCGCTTACCAACCGATCAATGGCCTTGTGCAAGTCAGCCAACTGCCCGTCGTTGCTGATTGCATAGTCCGCCTGCTCGCCTGCTTCGGTAATATGAAAGAGGGCTTCTTCGGCCTTGTCCTGGATCAAGAATTGCTCATACCGCTGCGGGTCCCGCTCCTCACCCCTTTTGACCATGCGCTCATAGCGCCGGCGGGGATCGGTGACAGAGACGTTGATCAGGATAAATGCCTCCCCGAAGACCTCTCGCAGGATCAGGACATCGGCGAGCGACCTGATGCCGCTGATCCCGACCATTGGCCCGCCATCCCGGCGTATGCGTTCCGCCAGGAGCCTGACAAAGCAGCCCTCACCCCGCTCGCGGAAATACCTCTCGGAAATAACCCGCAGGTTGTCCCTGGTTGGCTCCACCCCTTCTTGCGCGGCGATCTCTCTGACCATGTCGCCGGTGGAGAAAAAGGATACACCATAGCGGGCCTTGAGGTATTTCAGGACTTCGTCCTTTCCCGATCCATTCTGCCCGACGGCACCGATGACCTTCATCTTTTCTTCCGTAACACCATTTTCCTTTCGGAATAAGGAGGGGATTTATGATTTTTTCCGCCACGCTCAGGCGTGGCGGGATTCATAGGTGACGGCGCCGCCATAAAAGATGCCCAGATGCACTATACAACGTGGCAAAGGGAATCCTATTTCTCCACATAGGCATAAGCGCTGTGGTTGTGGATGCTCTCGAAGTTCTCCGACTCCACGGAGAACCAGGTGATGTTGGGGTCGGCCGAGAGTTTCTGTGCCACCTCCCTGACCACGTCCTCCACGAACATGGGGTTTTCATAGGCCTTCTCGGTGACGTACTTCTCATCGGGCCGTTTGAGGATGGAATATACATCGCAGCTGGATGAGTCCTCTACTAGTTGGACGATGTCCTCGATCCAGATAAACTTCTTGAAGCGGACCTTGACGGTGACGGTGCCCCGCTGGTTGTGGGCACCTTGATCGCTGATCTCCTTGGAACAGGGACAGACCGTGGTGACGGGCACGTCGATCCCCACGTAGAAGTCCTCCTCCCCTCCTTCGTTGCTGCTGCCGCAGAAGCGACAGATGTACTCCATAAGCCCTGTGGCGTGGGTCACCGGTGCCTGCTTCTCGATAAAATAAGGGAACTCGATCTCCAGGTGGGCGGATCTGGCCTTCAGTGTCTTCTTCATCTCCTGGAGGATGTGAGCGAAATTCTTGATGGCGATCTCCCCCTTGTACTCGTTGAGGATCTCGATGAAGCGGCTCATATGGGTCCCCTTGAAGTGGTGGGGGAGGTTGACATACATATTGACATTCGCCACGGTGTGCTGCACCCCATGCGCCTTGTCCAGGACGGTGATGGGATAGCGGATATTCTTCACCCCTACTTTTTTTATCTCGACATGGCGGGGGTCCCGCTGGTTTTGGACGTCGATCATTGCTCTGCCCCCAGATACGAGGCGCATGCCCCCTCCGACTCCCAGGCAGTAACTCTATGAGGCTTCTGGCCATAGGGGCGCAATCGTTCCTCCAGGGCCTCATAGATATAGCGGGCGATGTTCTCCGAGGAAGGCTCCTCTTTTTGAAAATACGGAAGGTCGTTGAGGTAGTGGTGATCGAGGACCTCGAGGACCTTTTCGATCTCCTCCCGCAGGATGCGGAAGTCAAGAACCATCCCCCCCCTTCCCAGGGCCTCGGCCCTTACAAAGACCTCCACCCGCCAGTTGTGGCCATGGAGGCCCTCGCACTTCCCGCCGCAATTTCTCAGGTTGTGGGCCGCCGAGAACCGTGAATTAACCATCAGCTCGTACATGGGTGATCATTGTAGCAAAACCGGGCGGGGAAGTAAAACTCTAGCCCTTCATCGGCGCAAGAGCCTCTGGGCGTTCAGCCCCAGGATTGCTTCCAGTCCCTTTTCGTCAAGGCCGGCCTCCTGCATCTCCTGTTTATACCGCTGGGGAGGGATGAGGGGATAGTCTGATCCGAATAAAATCCGGTGCGGCCCGACGATGGCGATGGCGATTTGATAGACCCTCTTATTATAGAGGAAGGGTGAAGCTGCCGTATCGTAATACACCCCTTGGCAGATGGCGGCGATCTCCGGCATGAGCTCGTAGAAGAAAAATCCCCCGCCCCAATGGGCCAGGATGACCTTCATCCCCTGCAGGGCATGGACCAGCGCCTCCATCTCGGCAAGCCCCACCTTCCCCTTGCCCGGATACGGGTGCCCCACGGGCTCGTTGCAGTGGATCATGAGGGGGAGGCCCTTCTCCGTGATGGCCTCGAACAGGGGCTTCATGGTCCCTATGGCCCACACGTGGTCGCCATAGGTCCCCGGGGCCAATTCCCCGATCCCTCGCGCCCCTGCTCGTGCGCATTGCTCAAGCTCGGCGATGGCAGCCTTCCCCTCCTGCGGCAGGGTGATGAAGGGGATGATCCGGTCAGGGTATTGATGAGCGCTTTCCAGGAGATAGGCGTTTTCTCGCCGACAGTGCTCCAGACCCTGCCAGGGGAAGCCGCAGACCACCGATTGCTCCACGCCGTTCTCCTCCATGGCCTCCAACAGCCCCTCGACGCCGACCATCCGCGCCTGTTTGTCGGAGTAGATGAGGGAAAAGGCGTGGTCCGCCTTTGCCAATTGATCCCGATGGTCCCTGGCATAGGGGGAGAAGATGTGGGTGTGGAAGTCTATCAAGTTGTAATCCCTTTGTTACTCAGAAAATAAGTTTCAAATCCTCCCATCCCCCCTTTACCAAACCGTAGGTGACCCTTTGGTCATGGGGGGTGAGGGGGGATTTTCCCCGCCAAGGGCTGGGGCAAAGTGGGCTTCAGGCGACAAAACAATCATGAGGCAATTACCGTCTTTATGGATTGATAGATTATTTCAACGACCTCCTCCAATTCCCCCTCAGATATACTGAGCGGTGGCATGATGACGATCACGTCCCCCAGGGGTCGGATGATGAGGCCCCTCTTCCTCGCCTCCAGGATCACCCTGATGCCCATCTTCTCCTGCAGGGGGAACAGGTCCTTGGTCTCCTTATCAGCAACCAGCTCGACCCCCGTCATGAACCCGCACTGTCTCACCTCCCCTACAGCGGGCAGGCCCTTGAACCGCTCCAACCGCAGGGCAAGGAGGTCGATCTTGGGGGCAAGATGTTCCAGAGTTTTGTTTCTTGCGAAGACCTCCAGGTTGGCGAGCGCTGCAGCGCAGGCCAGGGGGTTGCCGGTATAGGTATGCCCGTGGAAGAAGGTCTTGAATTCGTGGTACTCACCGAGGAAGGCCCCGTATACCTCTTCGGTGGTGAGGGTGGCGGCCAGGGGGAGGTATCCGCCGGTGATGCCCTTGGCCAGGACCATTACGTCCGGTCGCACCCCCTCATGGTCACACGCGAACATCCTTCCTGTCCTCCCGAACCCCACCGCCACCTCGTCGGCGATCATCAAGACCCCATATTGCGTGCAGAGCTCCCTCACCCCGGGGAGAAAGCCGGGGGGTTGGGTGATCATCCCCGCTGCCCCCTGGACCAGGGGCTCGATGATGAGGGCGGCGACCTCCTCATGGTGCTCTTTCATGATCCGCTCCAAACTGCCGAGACACGCCATCCCGCATGCCGGCCAGGTGAGGCCCAGGGAGCACCGATAACAATAGGGGGCCTCGGCCTGGAGCACGGGAAAGAGCAAGGGGCGAAAGGCCTCATGGAAGAGGTCGATCCCTCCGACGCTCACCGCCCCCAGGGTATCACCATGATAGGCGTTTTTAAAGGAAATAAATCGGGTTTTGTTTCTTGCTCCGCGATGCTGCCAGTACTGAAAGGCCATCTTTAAGGCGATTTCGCAGCCGGTGGAGCCGTTGTCGGAGTAGAAGACCCGCTCAAGACCCGCCGGCGTGATCTCGACCAATTGCTTGGCCAGTTCTATGGCCGGGGGATTGGAGAGGCCCAACAGGGTGGAGTGGGAGATTTTCCCCAGCTGCTCGATGATGGCTTGATCGATCTCCCCCCGGCGATGCCCGTGGACGCTGACCCACAGGGAGGAGACCCCATCCAGGTATCTCCTGCCGTGGATATCGATGAGATAAGAACCTTCCCCTTGCTCGATGATCACCGGCTCCATCCCCTGATAGTCCGTCATCTGGGTGAAGGGGTGCCAGATATATCGCTTGTCTGCTTCCTCCAATCTCCGTTGCCAGGTCATTGTTCCCCCGAGATCAGAGCGAGTTCCTCACCAACCTTTTGAAAGCAATCAAGGGCATATGCGAGGTCCTCCCCTGTGTGGGTGGCCATGAGCGTCGCCCTCAACCGGGCGCCCTGTGGAGGCACCGAGGGGGGCCTGATCCCCTGGGCAAAGACCCCCCTGGCCATGAGCCGGCGATCGGCCTCCATGGTGAGGGCATTGTCGCCGATGAGGACGGTGCAGATAGGGGTCTCACTTTTGCCGGTGTCAAATCCCAGTTTTCGAAGTCCTTTTCTGAAATAGGCGGTGTTTTCCCAGAGCCTTGTTCTCCGCTGCGGTTCTTTCTCTTGGATCTCCAGGGCTGCCAGGGCCATGGCCGCCACGGCTGGGGGGAGTGCGGTGGTATACATAAAAGTCCGGCAGCAATTGATGAGATAGTCGATGAGATCCTGCGTGCCGGCCACGTAGGCCCCGAACCCCCCCAGGGCCTTGCCTAGGGTCCCCATCTGGATCTCGATCCTCCCCGTCATGCCAAAGTGCTCCGCCGTCCCTTGCCCCTTTGGGCCCAGCACGCCGGTGGCATGGGCATCATCCACCATGACCAGGGCCCCGTACTGATCTGCCAGCTTTCTGATCTCGGGGAGCGGGGCGATTGCACCTTCCGTGCTGAAGACACCGTCGGTGACGATGAGCCGCCTGCGATGGGATGACCTTTTCAAAAGGGCCTCCAGGCTGTCCATCGCGCGATGGCGGTAGACCCCTACCTCGGCCCGTGCAAGGCGGCATCCATCGACGATGCTGGCATGGTTGAGCTCATCGCTTACGATCAGATCCCCTTCGCCCACGAGGGTAGTGAGCAGGCCGATATTGGCCATGTAACCGGTGCTCATGAGCAGGGCTGCCTCGCACCCCTTAAAGCGAGCGATCCGCTCCTCCAGTTCCTTGTGCAGCTCCGTGGTCCCGGATACAGACCGCGATGCCCCGGCGCCGCACCCATAGCGCTCCAGGGCCAGAATGGCCGCCTCTTGTAAGGCAGGGTGATCGGCCAGGCCGAGGTAGTTGTTGGAGCAGAGAAGGACCACCTCTCTACCCTCCAGCCGCACCCTCGGCGTCTGGGCGCCTTGGATCGATCGGAGCCGGCGGTAGAGATCCCTCCCCTTGATTGCCTCGAGCGCCGTGGTGAGGAAGGCCAGATCACCCATCAAGCACCTCCAGGCCCAGATCCCCGATCATCTGCAAGTCTGCCAGGTGATCCCTCCCTTTGGTAGTCAAGTAGTTCCCGATCATGATCCCGTTGGCCCCTGCCCAGAGGACCAGGGAATGGAGGTCCCGGAGCCCGTACTCCCTCCCCCCGCAGATGCGGATATCCCTGTCAGGAAGGATGAACCTGAACAAGGCCACGAATCTTAAGATCTCCAACGGTGCTAAGGCCTCGGCCCTCTCCAGGGGGGTGCCGGGGATGGGATCGAGAAAGTTGAGGGCTACGGAATCCACCCCCACCTCCTTGAGGGTATAGGCGAGCTCCAACCGCTGCTCGGGCGACTCACCCAGGCCGAAGATCCCCCCGCTGCAAACCTGCAACCCGGCCTCCTTGGCCGTTCTCAGGGTATCCAGGTCCTCGTCATAGGCATGGGTGGTGCAGATCTCGCGGAAAAAGGAGCGGGCTGTCTCCAGGTTGTGGTGAAAGCGGTTCAGTCCAACCGCCTTCAGCCGACGCGCCGCCTCGCTGGTGAGCATCCCCAGGGAAGCACAGGGGATGAGCCCGGTCTCCTCTTTTATAAGACCGATGGCCTGGGCCGCCTTGTCCAGCTCCTTTTCCGTGAGGGCCTTGCCGCTGGCGACGATGGCAAAGCGCCTCGCCCCCATGGCCTTGGCCTCCTGGGCCTTGAGCACGATCTCGTCGGGACCCATGAGGGGATAGGCCTCGATCTCGGTCTGGTGATGGGCGGATTGGGCGCAGAAGGCGCAGTCCTCAGGGCAGCGCCCGGACTTGGCATTGACGATGGCGCAGAGCCTTATCCCGCGGCCATTATAGTGATCGCGTATCCGACAGGCCCCGTAGAAGAGCAGGGGAAGGAGGTCATCTTCTATCCCCATGAGACCAAGGGCCGAGGAGGGGGCCACCCCCCCCTTGTTCAAGGCCTCTTGGATGCATTGTTCGATGAGCCTCTGCATGGTGATACCCGATTACGGGGTACATAGCACAGGAGGGGGGAATTGTCAACCTGATGAAAAATAGGGTTGACAAAACCCCTCTCAAAGAGGGGCCTTGAATTGTCAACGTATGCCTACGACTGTCGATGGGGAAACGGCAGCGGCGATTATCCTACGGGCTGAACAGGTTTATTACATCGTCGGCTGAAATGATTTGTTCCTGTTTTTTCGGTTTCAGCTTGTATAGGGGGAGCTCGTACCCCTCTGCCGGCGGGAATGTTATCAGGTTTGCCCACCACGCATCAGCGCGCAGCTCCTCCATCTTCTCTTGAACCAGGATCCTCGCCGCATGCTTGAGGCACGCCGCCTCGTTTTTCGTTATTTTTAAATTTGTCTTTATCCGCGTCACAGCCTCGTACAGATCAGGATGCCCTTGTTTGAGATCTCCAAATTCTAGGTGAATCAGCTTGCCATTGTTTGCCTCAAGCCATTGTTGCAGCTCGCTGGTCTTCCCATATCGCAACTCAGCCATGAGCGTTTCATAGGCATCGATGACGTTGCTGTCGATATAGTAATCGAGAAGGCTCCGTGGGTTCGGATCCCTGGGGTCTTTCCCATAGCTCGACGTGTGCGCGTCGATGACGATAATCAGTTTTTTCGCATACGCATCCGTCTTATCTTTCAAGATCTGCGTCAAAGCGGTAATGCCGAGGTTGTCGGACGCCCCGCCGTCAAAGAGGTGGACGTATCGATCTTCTTTTTTCGAGTAGTCTTTAAGGGTGACGGACTGGAAGACCGCGGGAAAGGCGGCAGAGGCCATGACCGCGTGGGCAATGGGATAGTGGTCGATGCTCGATTGGATCTTTTCGAAGCACTCCTTGGTGAAACAAAAGACCCGGGTCCCCCTTGTCTGCTCGCCGGTATCGGTATTATTGGTGGCATTGAGGATCAGATAGGGCCGCTGGGGGTTCAGGTCCTTAAAATGCAACCCCCTGCCCTTGAACCAGGAGGTATCATATAAGGTGTCCGCGATGACCCACACCATGACATCGGTTCGGTCGTAGTACGTAAACCAATACCGCAAGATATTGGGTGGCCAGAACCAGTTCCTCACCCATTTGACAATAAAATTCTTTTGCAGCTTGGGGAAGACCACCTGCGGGTCCCACCGCGGTCTAGCCGATCCTTCGATGGTAGGGGGGCCCTTGAGCATGCCTTCCGCGCTGAGCACGTAGTATGCTGCCGTAAAGGAACCGCCGGAAACCGATGATATGACGTCGACCTGCTGCAGGAGCCCGTAGCGCTGCAGCTCAAAGAGCATCGCTGCGGAAAAGACCGAGGCGCGGCTGCCGCCACCGGAGATGGCGACACCGATGAAGTTGTTGTCGGTCTTGAGGCATGTCCCGAGGGGATTGGCGGACTTTGCCTTTTTATTGAACTGCCAATTATCCCGGCATCGCCAATCAAGCCGCCACTGGACATCTGTTGAGGCCAGATAGGCGCCGGAGGGTTGCTTGGCCGGTTCTTGACGATCGGCCTTCACATTATAATGGCTGTAATAGGGGACAATAACGCAGGCTGATAGGGACAGTTGGATGCAGATGAAAATCGTGAGGATCAGGAAGTATTTCATCCTCATTATCGTACCTCAATAGAAATATTATAGCATGTGTTCTTTATTTCTTAAACACCGAACATAATCCCTAAATTTTATCAACGCCCTTTCTTAGTCTTCTCTCTTGCCTCTAAGGCCTTTTGACGGTTTTCACGAGCCTCGGTGTCATTTGGATTAATCTCTAAGACCTTGTCGAAATCGGCGATAGCCTTGTCGAAATCACCTTTTTTATACCATGCAATGCCGCGTTTCGTATAGCTATCTGATCCGGCCTGAGGATAAATTCCTATGGCCTTGGTATAGTCATCAATCGCCTTGTCGTATTTCCTTTGCATTGCCCACACCAAACCTCGGCTGTGGTAAGCATAAGAATAATGCGGTGCAAGTCCAATGGCACGGCTGCAGTCGGCAACTGCCTGCTCAAAATTACCCTTGCGTGCCCAGGCGACACCTCGAAAGGCATATCCCATGGCATCTGTGGGCTTTATATCTATAAATTTAGTATAATCAGCAATAGCCTGAGCATAATCACCTTTACCTTCCCAGGCGCGACCGCGGTTTATATAGATCTCAGCATAATTTGCATAGTGTGGATCAATTTCAATGGCCTTGGTATAATCAGCAATGGCCTTGTCGTATTTACCTATATTCCTCCAGCAGACGCCACGTCTAAAGTAAGCGTCCGAATATGCAGGCGCTATCTCTATAGCCTTTGTGTGATCAGCAGCCGCAGCCTCGAATTTGAGCTTTTTCTCTAAAAGAAAGCCGCGCTCGTAGTATGCAGCGGCATACTTCGGATTAACCTCAATAGCCTTGGTGAAATCGGCAATTGATTTGTCAGAGTCTCCTTTCCAACGCCAGGCGGCGCCGCGGTTATAGTAGGCAAGGGCTAAGTTAGGGTTAGTTTCGATGGCTTTATTGTGGTCTTTAATTGCTTCATCATAATTGCTTTTCTTCGCCCAGGCAACACCGCGATTGGTATAGGCTAAAGCATTGGTAGGGTCACATTCGATAGCTTTGGTGTGGTCCTCAATCGCGCGGTCGTACTCACCCTTTTCTTGCCAGGCGTTACCACGGTTGTTGTAGGCGAAAGAATGACGCGGATTAATCGCGATGGCCTTAGTATAATCTGCGATAGCAAGATCATAGAATCCCCCTTTTTTCAAAATGTTGCCGCGGCAGTAGTAGGCATTGGCGTACCTCGGATTGAGTTCTATGGCCTTGGTGTAGTCAGCGATGGCCTTGTAAAAGTCACCTTTTTCATCCCAGGCAAGACCACGGTTGTAGTAGGCAACGGCGTCCGTCGGATCGAGTTCTATGGCCTTGTTCCAATCAGCATTGGCTTTGTCATATTCACCCTTTTTTATCCAGGCATTGCCGCGGTTGTTGTAGGCATCGGGGTCCTTCGGATCAAGTTCAATGGCCTTGGCGTAGTCAGCGATGGCCTTGTCATAGCTGCCTTTGCTAACCCAGGCGAGGCCGCGGTTGCTGTAGGCAGCGGCGTATCTCGGCTCGATCTCTATAGCCTTGGTGTAGTCAAAAATGGCCTTGTCATAGTCGCCTTTGTCATACCAGGCGAGGCCGCGGTTGCAGTAGGCAGCGGCATATTTCGACTTCGGATCGGTCTCTATGGCCTTGCTGTACTCGGCAATAGCCTTGTCATAGTCGCCCTTCTTCCCCCAGGCGATGCCGCGGTTGTAGTAGGCAACGGCGAACCTCGGGTCGATCTCTATGGCCTTAGTGTAGTCGGCAATGGCCTTGTCATAATCACCCTTATTTATCCACGCGTTGCCGCGAAATTTATATGCTGTCTTTAGTTGTTCCCGGGCAAGCTCTCCAGACGCAATGGCCGTGGTGAGGAGCCTTATGGCCGCGTCATCGTTGCCCCGTTGGAATGCAGCCTCACCAGCCTGTTCATCGTCCAAACCGCCTGCCCATGCCGGGGAGGTGACACAAACCATTAGGGATAAGAAGAGCAATGCCATAAGCAGAATCCTATTCATAACTGATCCTCCTTATGAAAGGCATTCGTATAGATAATGAAACGCTTCCGCATGTCGACAATTCTATCAAATTATCCCTTGCGAGACAATGCAAAGCCCTTTGAGCCGGCGGTTAACTAGCAGATAACCGCACGTGATTATTACTGATTATGGCCGTCGGAGAAGGGCAAGAGGAAGCCTTCCAAGCCAAAAAAAAATTTCTATATACATCGATTGACAATTAGTGTATAGTAAACTATTACAAAGAAGCTTCCCTTCTCTCTTTTTACATCCCCGAAGGCAAGTAACGAAACGAAAGGAACAATGATGAATATTCTCTTGGTCTATCCCAGATATCCTGATACCTTCTGGAGCTTCAGGCATGCCCTGAAGTTCATCTCCACACCCGCTTCCTTCCCCCCCCTGGGGCTATTGACCGTAGCCGCTATGCTCCCCAAGGAGTGGGAAAAGAGGCTCATCGACATGAACGTCAAGCCCTTAAAAGATGAGGCCATCTGCTGGGCCGACTATGTCTTCATCAGCGCCATGGCCGTCCAGCGGGAGTCGGTGCAAGAGGTGATCGACCGCTGTAAAAAATTAGGGGTCAAGACCGTGGCCGGAGGCCCTCTCTTCACCGCCGATCCAGATGCCTTCGACGGTGTCGATCACCTTGTCCTCAACGAGGCCGAGGTCACCTTCCCCCGCTTTTTGGCGGACCTCCAAAAGGGGGTTCCTCAACACATCTACACCACCCCTGAATGGCCCGATCTCAAAGAGACGCCGATCCCCCTCTGGGGACTCCTCAAGATGAAGGACTATGCCTCCATGAACATCCAGTATTCCCGGGGGTGCCCCTTCAATTGCGAGTTTTGCGACATCATCGTGTTGAACGGCAGGGTGCCCCGGACAAAGACCAAGGAACAGGTGCTGGCCGAGTTGACGAGCCTCTATGACCATGGGTGGAGACATTCGGTCTTCTTTGTCGACGACAATTTCATCGGGCACCGCAAAAAACTGAAGACAGAGATCCTGCCGGCCATCATCGAGTGGATGGAGGAACGCAAACACCCCTTTTCGCTCGTCACCGAGACATCCATCGACCTCGCTGACGACGAAGAGCTCATGCATCTGATGGTGCAGGCGGGGTTTGACATGATCTTCGTCGGTATCGAGACCCCCCATGAGGAGAGCTTGGCCGGATGCAGCAAGCTACAGAACAGAAACCGGGATTTGGTAGCCTGTGTCCAAAAGATCCAGCAGCACGGCATGCAGGTAATGGGGGGGTTTATCGTGGGTTTTGACCAGGATCCTCCCTCCATCTTTGAGAGGCAGATCAGCTTCATCCAAAAGAGCGGGATCGTCACCGCCATGGTGGGGCTGCTCAATGCCCCGCGCGGGACCCGCCTCTACAAGCGTCTGCACAAAGAGAACCGGCTGTTGCATGATATAACGGGCGACAACACCGACTGCTCCATCAACTTCGTCCCCAAGATGGGCTATGAGACGCTGGTGGATGGCTACCGGAAGATCATGAAGACCATCTACTCACCGAGACACTACTATAAAAGGATCAGGACCTTTTTCCGTGAATACAGACCGTCGCGCAAGCCGCCCATCCGCTTCCGTTTTTCCTACCTCAAGGCATTTCTGAAGAGCTTCTGGCTTTTGGGGATACAGGGCAGGGAGCGGTTCCACTATTGGAGGCTCCTCGCCTCCACGCTGTTTAAGCGCCCGCGCTCCATCTCGCTGGCCGTCACCCTTGCCATCTACGGCTTCCACTTCAGACGGGTCTTCAAGGAGCTCGTGCGGGTTCCCCGTGAAAGAGGAATCGCATAAGGGAGCGTCCCCACCGTCCATCTTTTTTCCGAAACACATGATGCCACGGAGAACTCTATGGGTGAACTGAGGCACCAGATCGCCCAGGCCGTTATGATGGGGCTCGATGGACCTGCCCCTTCTCCAGAGGAAAAGCGGTTGATCGAGCACGGAGTGGGCGGCGTCATCCTCTTCGAGCGCAACTGCCGCCATCCGGCCCAGGTGGCGGAGCTGATCGATAATCTGCAGGAGATCTCCCGCTCCAAGGGGCTGCAAACGCCCTTGGCAGTGGCCATCGATCAAGAGCACGGCCCGGTAACGAGGATCAAAGAGGGTATCACCCCCTTTCCCAGCGCCGGGAATATGGGCAAGATGGGCGAGAGCGATCTGGTGCGCCGGGCAGCCCGCATCATCGGCAGGGAGCTGGCCTTGATGGGCATCACCATGAACCTGGCGCCGGTGGCCGACCTCCTCCTGCACCCGCAGAATCGCGTGATCGGCAAGCGGAGCTACGGCAAAGACCCCCACCGGGTAGGCGCGATGGTGGTGGCTGCCATCGAGGGGCTCCAGGGGGAAGGCGTCGCTGCCTGCGCCAAGCACTTCCCCGGCCATGGGGCCACGGCAACGGACAGCCACCAGGCGCTCCCCTTCCTAGAGAGATCGCGCGAGGAGCTGGAAAGGGCCGAGCTGATCCCCTTTCAGATGGGGGTGCGCGCCGAGGTGGCCGCCATCATGCCCGGGCACCTCCTCTGCCCTGCCCTCGATCCTAAGCTGCCTGCTACCCTCTCCCCTTCCATCTTACAGGGCCTGCTGCGTAAAGACCTCGGCTTCGACGGCGTGGTGCTCTCCGACGACCTCGCCATGGGTGCCCTGGCCTCCTGGGGCAGCATAGAAGAGCGCGGTGTCGCGGCCTTCAAGGCCGGCATCGATTTCCTCCTGGTTGCCAAGGGCACAATCCAGGGGCTCCTGGATGCCTTAAAGCAGGGGCTTGATACCGGTGAGATCCCCCAAGAGCGGGCTCAGGAGGCCTGCTCCCGGATCAGGCAGCTCAAGGAACGATATCCCTATCAAGGAACCGGGGACATAACCGGGCTGAGGCAGGAGCAGGACCTGGCCTTCTCCCAGCAGCTCTTCCTCATGACGGGCGATGAAGCAGGTGATCCCGGGAATCCAACAGCTTAGGGAGCTTCACCCCCCCTGGCTGCAGCAGGCACGTATCGGGCTTTTGTGCAACCAGGCCTCCATAGACCCCTTCTTGCGACCAAGCAGGGCAATCATAGCCGAGCTGGCAGGCAAAAACCTCCAGGCCCTCTTCTCCCCCCAACACGGTGTCACGGGCGAGGCCCAGGCCAATATGCAGGAGACCGAGGACGGGGTCGATGCTGAGCTGGCCATCCCCATCTACAGCCTCTATTCCCATGAGACCCGCACCCCCACCGAGGAGATGCTGGCTCGGATCGACTGCCTGCTCATCGATTTGCAGGATTGCGGCACCAGGGTCTACACCTTTGCCACCACCATGGGCCTTTGCCTGGAGGCGGCAGCCCGGCATAAAAAGAAGGTAATTGTCTTGGACCGCCCCAACCCCATCAACGCAGAGCAGGTGGAGGGAAATATATTAAAGGAAGGGCTGCGCTCCTTTGTCGGCTTCGCCCCCATACCCATGCGCCATGGGATGACCATGGGGGAGCTGGCCAGGTTCTTTAATGCGGAACGGGGCATAGGGGCGGACCTCGAGATCTGCACCATGCAGGGATATAAAAGGAAATATCTCTTTTCCGACACCCGCCTCCCCTGGGTACCTCCATCACCCAACATGCCCACTCCTGCTACTGCCCTGGTCTACCCCGGCCAGGTCCTTTTGGAGGGGACCAATTTGTCAGAGGGCAGGGGTACTACTAAGCCCTTCGAATGCCTCGGCGCCCCGTTTATCAATGCTCAACTTCTCAAACAACAATTGGAGAAACGAAACCTCCCCGGCTGCCGCTTTAAGGAGATCTCCTTTACCCCGCAGTTTGATAAGTGGCAGGGAGAGCTCTGCCACGGCATCCAGATACACATGATTGACACCAGGGCCTACAAGCCCTACTATACATCCCTCGCCATCCTGCAGGAGGTCAGGCAGGCATGGCCTGACCAATTCTCCTGGCTTTCCCCACCCTATGAATATGAGTTCGAACGACTCCCCATCGACATCATCACCGGCGACGAGGAGATCAGAAAGGGGCTGGAAGAAGGAAGGGACCTGGATGCGATGGAGGCTGGTTGGCAGGAGGAGCTGGAGGGGTTTCTGGCGCAGAGGAGGCAGTACCTGCTCTATTAAACTGGAGATATGAGTCGAATGAAGCGAATATGTTTTATTCTTGTAGTATCTTCTTGTGCCCTGTTGAATACGGCCTGTAACTACCTGATCAAAAATGATGGGCATCTGGTTTATTCGAAACCTTCGTATGGGGTGGACAGGTTCATCCGAATACAGGGGTACAACATTCATTATGTCGAAACAGGCGCCGCGACCGGGCAGCAAGAGACCATGCTGCTGATCCCCGGGGCATTCAGCAGCTACAGAAGCTGGAACCGGATGATCCCCCTGCTCGCCAAACACTACCGCCTCCTTGCCATCGATTACCTCGGAGCCGGCGACTCCGATAAGCCTTCGTCAGGCTTCGCGTATACGATCGAGGAGCAGGCCGACGTGATCGCCGATATGATGCACCAGGCGGGGATTCCCCGGGCTCATATCGTCGGGGTCTCGTATGGAGGATTGATCGCATTAAATTTGGCCATCCGCTATCCGCAGCTTGTGGACAACATCGTTTGCATCGAGGGCGGTGTGGTGAAGCCCGAGAAGTTACCGTACCACTACCTGAGGAGGGTTTTGGGCTGGCCCATCATCGGGGACTTCTTTATCGGTTCGATCCGCTCCGGCTTGTTTGACACGATGACGGCGAAGGCGGTGATGGGGAAGGCATGGGAGGATATGAACAGGAAGGACCGGCAGGAGGTTATCGACATTTTCACGGATAACAATAAAACCGCCTCCAGGACGGCATGGTATCTCATCTCCCAGACCTTTGAAAATTCCAAGGATTTCGTCGAAGAAATCAAGGTCCTCAAGACACCGGTGCTCTATCTCTATGGAGAGAACTCGGAATGGCGCGCCATGGCGGAAATGAGCGCTCGGTTCTTCAGGACCTATCTGCCGGCAGTGGAGATCGTCAGCTTCGAAGACGGCATCCACGATCTCGAACTACAAAAACCCTGCGAAGTGGCGCATCTGATCATCAAATTCCTCGGTAGCAACGGGAGCGAGGTCGTGGCAAGCAGGCATCAGGATGCCGCAAAAACCCCGTCACCCAACGCCACACCCTGACGCATCCTCCTGGCTTGCACCACCCTATGAATATGAGTTCGAACGACTCCCTATCGACATCATCATTGGCGACGAGACTATTAGAAAGGGGCTGGAGCAAGGAAGGGATTTGGATGAGATGGAGAAAAACTGGCAGGAAGAGCTTAAGGGATTTCTGGCGATCAGAAAGCAGTACCTGCTTTATTAGGATAAGGGATTACCTGTATAAGTATCACCATGACAAGTTCGATAAGAGTAGAACCTTCAGGTTTGTCGGATAGTTTCATATCCCTACGCCTTTCAACATGGATCGGTGTGTGATGCTTTCTTATAGGCATATACCTCATCTCATTTAACTTTTCCCTCAACACCATCCTCCGGTTGAATTGATAATCTCAAATGGTTTCTCTGGTTCCAGCAACCAGGCTACAAATAATATTGTAGCCCTTATCAAAACAATCCCAAGCAGAATATTTACTATTCCAAATAACATCCATATTACTAAAGACATCTTGGTGAAGGCGTTCATGATTTTACCTCCTCACCCTAGTATGACCCACAGACCTTTACCACCATAAGTCCCTTACTTTCTCAATGTATTTGCTATATTCAGCAATGGCAATGGAAGCGAGTATTCCCATGATGGCTAAACAGATAAGCAACTCAATTAAGGTAACTCCTTTGGTGTTCATGACTCACCTTCTATGCAAAGAAAATAGAGCTGTTCTCTTGAGCATCTTATGGATTGGTGTGTGCTGCCTTCTTATACGCATATACCTTATCTGCAGTTACATCACCACCACCTGTACCGCCATCTGCCCCGAGTGAATTAACAAAATAGTCCTCTATTTCCCGCGCAACTTGCGCTGAACTGGCTTGTCTGTAAATCCACAAATCACCATTTTCGTTTACATTGTGGCTCTTGAAAAGCCGATCACGCGCATCGTTGCTAATACCAACATACCAAGCTCTGTATCCCTCACCGCATTTTTGTATGTACGCGTTGATATCATTGATTATTTCTTGTTTGCTCTGAGCCATGTTATACCTCCTTATGTGACGTACTAATTACATCTCTAAAAAAAATATTAGTATCTAAACAGCCGTAAAATTTCATAGTTCAATTTCTACTATTACACTACTACCAACCCAACAACATAACTTGGGCTAAAAACCGAATGGATAGCTCCATATGGCTGAGATGTACCATATGGAGCTATCCCCTTACCTCGCCTTACCGCCGGTACGGTGTTAAATGGTATTGATAGTCGCGTCCGTAAATATAGCGATCTGGACTCCCGGTAGCTCTCTCACCCGTATAGGGGTTAACATTGCCGGGGTAACTCCAATTGTTATAAGGAAGAGTATCTGGATTGCTGCGCCAATGAGGCTGTACATACGCGCCGTTTTGCCGATAATGCCCCCTCACATATACGTCGGCAAATGAGCTACCGACCAGGGTAAAAAGACTTGCTAAAACGATTAATATGGCAATTAATTTTTTCATGTCCTTACCTCCTTTTTTTGATATCTGATATAATTGACGTGCTGGGGGTGAAAATCTAACAAAAATTGGGGGGCAAAGAAGCCTTGCATTATTCAACGATTTCAGTATAATCAAACAAAGATTTTCCTCCGAGAAAAAAGGTTCTTAGCCACAAAGCTATTTGGGGGGACTGTGGATTATTCCAAGCTCTCCGAAGGGGATCTCCTTAAGGCGTGCCTGCATTCTGACAGGGACGCTTGGGAAGCCTTTGTCATCAGATTTTCCAAACTTATTTACCACTCACTGTATCGAACATTTAAAGCAAAGAATTTCTCGTTTGATTCTCAAGCCGTAGACGACCTCTATCAAGAGGTCTTCCTTTCTTTAGTTAAAGATAAATTTAAAAAATTGAGGCAGTTTAAAGGAAAGAATAACTGTTCTTTAGCCAGCTGGCTGTGGATGATTGCCAGTAGGAAAGCTATCGATTTGATGAGGAGCCATAAATCCCTTATCCCCCTTGAGAGCGATTCCGCTGATGGAGCCGATCTGATAGATACGCTTTCTAATGGACGTGAATTGCCGGATAAATCCATTGAGAAATTAGAATGGAATCAATTATTAAGAGGGCTGCTGGCAGAGCTTTCACCCAAAGATAGATACCTTTTTGATCTATGGGTCGACCAGGAGCTTCCTGATAGAGAAATAGCCCAGATTTTAAATCTATCCATCGATGCAGTCTACATGAGAAAAAATCGTCTTAAAGAGAAGCTCAAGACGATTATTAAAAAGAAAGAATTATCGTGAGAAAACAAAACTTTTCACGTCTATTATAAGAGGATTACTATGGCAAAATACAAAGACAGGTTGGATGAGGTAATTAAATCTGCCTACCGAAGGATAAAGAAGGGCATGGGAAAAAAGGAGAAAGCCAGATGCTTGGATGACGAAACACTCATTTCTTATGTAGAAAAAAGATTGAATAAATCAGAAGTAGACGCAGTAGAAAAACATCTGTCTTTATGCTCTAAGTGCAGTGAATATGTCGTAGTTATGAATAGAGTTCTCCAGATGGACGCCCGTGAGAAGCTTCCGCAGGTGCCAAACGAGCTGATAAAAAAAGCTAAGAGCCTAGTAAAAAAACCTCTGGAGGGTATTGGTATGAAAAAGCCAACTAAGTTGACGAGTGGCATAGCTGAATGGATAGCCAAGGTCTTCTCGCCCCTGCAACCTGTTCCCTTAGCAGTGGGTGCTGTAGCAGTGGCCTTACTTATTGCTGTCTCTATATTCACTTTATATAAGAAAGGTCAAGGGCCAGGAGAGGAAAGAGCCTCTTCCGTTTTTGAATTAACAGCCAGCCTTACTGGGGAAAGCCATATCTCCACAGTTAGAGGAGCTCCAAAGGGAGCTTCCAGCAAAGTACTTATAGAACAAAGTGGGGTACTCAGGTCTGGTGAAAAATTTCAAGTAAATTTTAAAGCGAGTCAGGATTCATATGTCTATATTATTCTTCATGATAGTAAAGGAGAAATAAGTCAACTCTTTCCTGATCCACGGGTGAAACAATCCAACAAGGTCATAAAAGACAATGTGTACGTCGTACCCGCTAAGGACAAGTGGTTTTGGCTGGATGAAAATGTCGGCAAGGAAACAATATATATTCTTGCTGTACAGAACCCCCTTGATGATACGAAAACAGTAATGAATACTCTTAAAACAGAAGGTATCGAGAAGCTTCAAAAAAAATTAGGCTCCAATCTCCTTGCAACGAAGGCAGTAACTATTTTCCATACTGACAATAAACTGTCTGATAGTATCAGCAAGACAGAGCAAAAGGTAAAAATAATCGGACTGGAAGAAAAGCTTGGATCAAAAAGTGGCCAACAATTATTTAATAAAAGCAAAGGCGCCATTCAGGCCTTTGTACAATTCAAAGAGCTTCCTGTCGAAGAAGATGTTATTAACGCGCTTGATCAGGTTGAAAGGAGCAAAATATCGAAAGCAACCAGGGGAGTAGGAGGAAGCCTCATCTACAAGAAAGCCTCACCAGCAGTCACGGTTATTTTGAGGATATCACGCAAAGAAAAAATTGAGGGCGCCGGATCAGGAGCCATACTTGACGAAGTTGGACATGTAATAACTAACTGGCATGTGGTCAAAGATAGACCTGAAGTAATAGTTATATTAAAGCCGCCAACAGGCGTCGAATTAAGGGAAGATTTGGTTTTTGTAGCTGAGGTGGTAAAGGTTGATGCGACAACCGATCTGGCATTGCTCAAAATTAAGAATCCTCCTAGGGGGCTTGCCATATTGAAGCTGGGATCTATCAGTAAAGTGGAAGTGGGCCAGGAAGTTTATGCCATAGGCCATCCTGAGGGGGAAGTATGGACCTATACCAAGGGAATCATTAGCCAGATACGAACAAATTATGAATGGAAGTATGAAGATGGTAGCCTTCACAAGGCGAAAGTAATTCAGACACAGACACCGATTAATCCGGGAAGCTCCGGCAGTCCCTTGCTAAACGAAGGTGCTGAAATAATCGGAATTAATTCCTTTACCAAGAGGGGCGAAGGGCTAAACTATGCTATATCTTCAGATGTTATACAAAATTTTCTGAAGAGTAAAGGACGCGGAGTCGCGAAAAAAAGGCCGCTGTGGGGTGATCTGGAAATCAAATATTATAATGAATATGATAGGAACAAAGATGGAATAGTGGATCTTGTCATCGTAGATACAGATGGCGACAAAAAAGCGGATACCTGGATATTTGATGACAATCAAGATAATCAACCAGATTACTTAGGTTTTGACAGAAATGGTAACGGAAAAGTAGATTGCTTTGCGAGAGACCTAGATAAAGATGGAGTGCCGGAAACCTATGAATTTGATACAAATGAGGATGGGAAAATTGACCTTTATGGAATAGACGATAATCAAGATTACAAGATTGATCGGTATTTACGTGGATAGGCAAAACCCATATTCTTTATGAAGCCTCTCAAGTTTATCCTACCTATTTTTTGCATACTTTTTATTTTCAATTACAGTTACGCGCAGATTTCTCGGCAACCAAAAGTAGATAGTAATATTGAAGCCGTGAAATTATTTGAAAGGGCTAAAAAATATTTTTCACATGGAGAAATTGATTTATCGCTATTGAATCTCCAGTTAGCAAGAAAATCTTTTAATTCATCAAAGGATATGTGCTCTGCCCTATCAATTGATACTTGGATAGCAAAAATAAATGTTTTTCAGGGTGAGTATCAATTAGCAATTTCGTTACTTGAAAACACAAAATCTCTCCTCAAATCTTACGATTGCCTAATTGAAACTTCAGATTTCAAGGATTTGGATGAGCTACTTGATGGTCTATATTATCATTCAAAGGGCATGGATCTTGTCTCCCAAAGTAAAACCCATGACGTATTGATATCGTTAGAGAAGGCAAGAAATATCTACCAGGAACTTGGTGAAGAAGAACTCCAGGGATTGGTTATATATCAAGAAGGCCAAGCCTACCGAGATAGTGAAGAATATGAAAAAGCACTTTTACGCTTTAAGCGGGTATTGCAGCTATCAGATTCATTGGATCATTTGGGTGGTAAGATGGCAGCACTAGGGAATATTGGCTATTGCTATGCCAGAAGGGGGGAACATGAAAAAGCTAAAGACTTTCTAGACGATTCATTGACATATGCATTAAAAATGAATAATGGGCTTTTTAATAGTTTTTTATTTGATTCTTTTGCCGATCTAGTTAGCAAAATAGCACGTATTCATGAATCACGCGGTGAATATAAAAAGACTCTCCAGTATTACGATTATTCCCTTAAATTTTACAGCTTTTCAGATAATGCCAAGTTAAAAAAATTAATACTCTACCAAATGGGAATAATTTACCAAAAACTATATCAGTTCGAAAAAAGTCTGGACTGCTATAATCAGTGTTTGAAAATAACGAGGTCATTAAAAGATATGACAATAGAAGAAGTAGATTTACTTATCATGATAGCATTTTCTTATCAACAAATGAGTCAATATGAAAGATCAAATGAATACTTTAATCAGGCTCTAAGACTAAATAGAAAAACAAATAATTGGGATTTAGCAAAGAACGCGTTATTCGGTCTGGGGATAAATAGTTTATTTAATGGAAACACAAATGAGGCGATCGATCATTTTAGTAACCTTTTAGTGCTGTGTGAACAATTAAACGACCGTGTTTTTCAGTGGATGACATTAAGTTGGCTATCAGACTGTTATAGATCCATGAAAAACCTTGATAAAGCGATAGAATACGAAAAGCAAGCATTAAATATTTTAAATTTCTCTGATCTTAAAAAAATTGGTATAAGTTCAGAACGTTTATGTAATCTATATTGGGAATTTGGTAAAACTGATCTTGCACTTCGATTTTGGTTGGATGCCTTCAAGTCATATTTGATGCTTGAAGATTTTGAAGAAATTAAGAATTTCTATAACAGAGCAGCTTTGAGATTATATCCTGAGAAATATCAAACGGCTTCGAAGTACTTAAAAAGCGAAATCTTGTCAGTTAAGAAAAAAGAAGAGTCTTCTGAAAAGGAAATGTTTATTAATCTTTTACTCGCCAACCTCTATTATTATGCAGGTAAACCCAGAGAAGCCATAACTTACTATAAAAAGGGATATGCTTTGAACAAAAGGGTTCGCAATCGAAATATGCAGAAAGCTATCATCTATGGGATGGCCGAATCCTATCTAGAGGAAGATAATGCAACATTGGCTTTGAATTATTTGGAGGAAATCTTGCAATTTGCAAAGGAGACAAAAGATGTCGGGTTAAGACTTGATGTCATTGAGAAGATAGCAACGTTTCATTTTATTTTAGGTCAGCCCCAGAAGGCAATTGACATGCTTAATCTTGGGTTAAAGATCGCCAGGGAATTAGGTGAGGAAAGGAAGCAAGGAGATTTTTATAATTGGTTAGTTAGAATAAATTTGAATCTCGGAAATTTTCATAAGTCAATTGACTATGCAATGAAGGGAATCGACATATATCATGAGTTTGGTGAATTTGAGAAGGAATTATTAGCACTAAATGGGATTGCAGGCGCTTATATGCGTTTAAACCAATTCGAAAAGTCAGTGACATATTCTAATGAAGCTCTTGATGGCTACATAAGAGCAAAAAATTTTGACGGCGCAATTAACTCCTTATTAGATCTTGCCTATATTAACTGGGAATTTGGTAATAACCATATTGCAAATTACTTTTTAGAAAAAGCCTACACAATGCTACCCCGTGTAAAATATCAAGACACGATCAAAAGACTTTCATTTACAACGGGGCTTGTGCTTGAAAAAATGGGGTCTTATGAACAAGCCTTGTTCCATTTATTCGATACCCTCCGGTGGGCTCAACTTCGGGGGGAAATGAATATATATGCAATGATAGAAATTTATGGGGCTATAGCCTTAACGTATTTTGATATGGGTGATCAAGAAAAGGCTGGAATCTATGGTGAGAAAGTCCAAGCCTTGACCGCCAAATCCGGGTACTTATGGGCAGAAGCATTTTTTTTAAATTACTATTCATTAGTTCCTCTTGAAACAAAAAATTACTCTGAAGCCCTCGCCATTTTAAATAAGGCTAGACAAATATTTAAACAACTGGGCAATATCAGGGGGGAAATTGATAATTTGTTGTTTACGAGTCATGTACTTAGTGAGCAACTATCTCAAACAAAAAAGGATGTTTCTGAAGGAGATTATAAAAACATTTTCAATTATTTAAGCGAAGCACTAAATCTTTCAAAGAATATTGGAGATGAAGGGAATGAAGCTGCAGTATTAACAATGCTAGGCAGTAATTACATTAACGCTGGTAAGTACGCCAACGCCGAGAAATCACTTAAAAATGCAAAAATAATAGCCGAACAAAATAAGATCTCCGAATTGGTCATTACTACAAACCATTACTTAGGCAAAGTCTCTGAGGGTAAGAAGCAATATATGGATGCCCTAAATTACTACGAGGAGGCAATAAAGACTATAGAGTCCTTAAGAAGTGGGTTTTCTCTTAGCGTTTTGAAGGGTAAATTTCTTGAAAAAAGAAGAGATGTTTATAATTCCTACTTTAGTCTACTCTTGAGACTACATAAGCTTCAGCCCACTAAAGATTTTAAATCTAGGGCTTTTACAATATGTGAAAAGGCTAAAGCTAGATGCTTGCTTGATAGTCTGAGCCGCATGAGAAATCCAGATTTAATAAATAAAAAGGAAATTTTATTATCAAAGGACACGCTAATAAAAATTGAAATATTAAAAGAAAAACTAAAAACTGGCATGTACTCTACCGAACAAGAGACATATGCAAAAATAAACTTGGAAATTCTTAGGGATGCACTAACATTGTCAAAAAAATCAGTACAAGAATTGGCGCAGCCACAAATATCAGCTACAGAATCACTAATACCTGACATCCAATACACACAAATTCAGCCACTTTTAGATGAAAATACTTTATTTGTCGAATATGTATTTAGCGAAGAAAAATTATATGAATGGGTAATAACAAATGATAAATTTGAAATATACGAATTACCCATAAACGCGCAGAGTTTAGAAGGCTTAGTAAGAAATTATGGCACTACTCTGAGGAAACCGAGATTATCTACAATTGAATTATCAAACCATATTAAGCTCGGACAAGAACTTTTCAAGGTGCTCCTGTCTCCAATAAAAGATGAAATCCTGGCAGGCAAAAAATTGATCCTTGTTCCAGATGGTCCTTTGTACTATCTGCCATTCGAAACCTTAATTATTACCAAAGCTTTCAAGCCTGAGACGGGTCAGGTAGATACGCAGGTTATTCCTTATCTTATAACAAAGACCTCGATAGCCTACTTTCACTCTGGCGCGGTGATGGCTTCTTTGATGAAGAAGCTCAAGATAGGCTCCAAAATTGAAAATAAACAGTATGAAATTTTGGCTTTTGGTGATCCTGTATACTCACTAGGAGAAGGTGGTACAGAACCTAAAGTTGATCGAAGAGGCTTTTATGAAAATCGCGGCCTCAATTTGGAAAGGCTAACTTATTCATCCCAAGAGGTGGAAAGCATAGCAAAAATATTCAATCTCAATCCAGCTTCAGAAAGTATAAATTTGAGGGAGAAAGCCACCGAAAAGAGGGTTCATGAGATAGATATAAAAAAATATAAGCGAATTCATTTTGCAACTCACGGAATCTTGGCTGATGAGATCACCTGGATTGATCAGCCGGCCCTTGTACTATCACTCGTGGGAAGTGATAAGAAATATGATGGATTTCTCACAATGCGCGAAATATATGATTTGGACTTGCATTCTGACCTCGTGGTCCTGTCTGCATGCAAAACTGGATTGGGAGAAGAGATTAAAGGCGAAGGCTTGGTTGGTCTTACCCATGCATTTATACATGCAGGGGCCGACTCGCTTGTCGTTAGTCTTTGGGACGTAAATGATCAATCTACAAGTCTGTTAATGGAAAAATTTTACCAGTATTTGAAAACTATGAATAAGTCCGAAGCGTTGCGGCGGGCAAAATTAGATTTGATGGACGGAAAGTTTTCTTTATCGGTGAACAGGGGAGTAGGTGGAATAACTAAAGGAGCTGATGTTAAGCAAAGCTACTCCGATCCATTCTACTGGGCTCCTTTCATATTGATAGGAAAATATGAATAATATTTGCAACTCATATTAGCCTTATATTCATTTTTTTAAACTGCCTGCATTGCAGATCAATAGCATCCTCAGTCAGGATTGACTGATCTTCCATTTCTTATATTTATGCAAATCTTGTCTGACCATGAGCAGGCAGGCAGCGACAATTGCCGCGTCGTCGATCTGGCCGACCAGGGGGATGAAATCCGGGATGAGGTCGAGGGGGTTGAGCACATAGAGCAGGGCTCCAACAATAGCGGCGACGGTCCAGAAGGGGATTTTCCTGTATTTACCACGCCGATAGTCTTTGACAACCGCCATAAGCAGCTTAAAATCTTCGACGAATTTTCCCAGCGGCCCGCCGGTCTCGAACCGCTTGCGTATCTCCTCTGACTTGTCCAGGACCTTTTCTATGTCCTGATCGGTCACGCGTTCGGCCTCTTTTGTAACGATTGCCGTTGCCTGTGCCTTTGATATGCCTTTATTTCTTTTTCTCAGCATAGGTCTTCTGCAATCTCTCTCTGGTAAATGGCTTGCCATGGCCGGGATAAAAATTTTTGCACCCGATCTCCAATAATTGCTTCCAGCTTTTCAGTAATCTCTTCTGATCATTGGCATAGGGAGGGAATACGCTGTGCTTAAAGATATTAAAGAGGGTATCCCCGACTATGGCATGGTCTTTTTCGATGACGACACTGAGCGAGCCTGCGGTATGTCCTGGAGTGGGCAGGATGTAGCCGTCTATGCCATATGCCTGCAAATCAAACCGCTTTGCGATCGCGATATCCGGGGCAACAGCTGCATACCGCCCCACCCATTTATTAAGTGCCCTGCCTATAGCAGACATGATCTTGGGGAACCACATCGTGCCTTTGGGGAACGCGCAGTACCCCTGTGCGAGGCATGAGGCCTCTGCCTTATGGACGAGAATTTTAGCATTGGTGATGCCCTGCAAGGCCTTGATGCTCCCGGCGTGATCATAGTGGGTATGGGTGAGGATAATCAGTTGTATATCTCGGGGAGATAGCTGCATTCGCGCAAGGGCAGCAAGGATCTTCTTTCCCCGCTTTTTCATCCCGCAATCGATCAAAATGGCCTGCTTGCCGTTTGCCACCACATACGCATTGGATGCCAGCATGTGGATTCTGGTGATCCGGTTTTGACTTCGCTCTACCATATATATTACTTTTCTATTTAGCTGGAATTGTATAGATGCTTTAATCGCATTCTAACCGAAATATGCAGGTTCGCCAAGGGCAACCAATGCTACACTATCCCCTTTTCCTTTAAAAATGCCAATCCGTCCAGGATCTCCTCGCCCTGAGCCTGGGGATGGATCTCCATGATCTTGATCGCCTGCTCCGGGATATATTGCTTGACCATCTCGAATGCGATCTCCCCTTTGCCTGGCGGTTTGTGGTCGTCGAGCTTTAGGGCGTCATGCAGGTGGATCCCCACCATATAAGGGGCGTATGCCTGTAAAAGCTCTTCCTGTTTCCCTATCCCCAGGGTCTCAAAGACCGCGGCGTGGCCGGTATCGTGCCAGTATCCGACAGGACCGCCGAGGAACCGATCGAGGATGATTCCGATCTCCTCCTTGTCCGGCATCTCCCGGAGGTAGTAGCGGTTTTCTATCCCCACCACTACCCCTAATTGCTCTGCCTGCTTGAGGATCTTATCGAGACTGAACAGGAGCGCATCCAGATGGGGGGCACAAAGGCGGCGCCGCTCCTCTTGCTCCTGTTGGAGAAGCTCCGCGCCTTTGTCTTTCCACTCGCCTTCCCAATAAATCTGCTGCAACCCGTTCCTGGGCAAATCCGTCTCCACCCTGCCCAAATGCAGGACCACGGCCCGCGCGTCGAGATCGTGGGCGTGCTCGATGGTGCGGCAGGTATAATATATCCCCTTTTCCCGTTCCTCCCTGTCCAGCGATGACAGGGAAAAGCAATCCCCGCTTGCCTGCTCAGGGCGGAGGATCTCGGGCACGGGGAAGTAGTTGTGCACGCTCAAGACCTGGATCTCATGCGCCCGGATCCGGGGGAGGATATCCTGGTAGAGCTGCCCGGTGATGCGGTACTCCAGCTCTACCCCGCCGAACCCTAGATCGAGAATCGGGTCGAGAAGCTCTGCCCCGGTACGCGCATGCTGGGAGGTCCAGGCCGTGGAGAGGCCGATCATGCGATCGCCTCCTTCCAGGCCGTAAGATCGCGCAAAGCCCGCTCAGCCATGCGTTGCCGCTTCTCCCTGCGCCCTTCCCTGCCGCCGAGGGGAGGCAAGAGGCCGAAATTGACGTTCATAGGCTGGTAGTCGCGGGCAAAGACATTGGTGATGTGCCCGACCAGAGCCCCCACGGCCGTGGTCTTCGGGGGGAGGATGACCTCCTGGCCTTTGAGAAGGCGAGCTGCATTGACCCCTGCCAGGAGCCCCATGGCCGTCGATTCCATATAGCCCTCGATCCCGGTGAGCTGGCCGGCGAAGAAGATACGGGGATCGCCCTTAAGCTGCAGGGTCCCCCTTAAGAGCCGGGGGGCATCGATAAAGGTGTTGCGGTGCAGGCTCCCGTGCCGGACAAATTCCGCTTGCCCCAACCCGGGTATGAGGCGGAAGATCCGCTCCTGCTCGGGATAGGTAAGCTTGGTCTGAAACCCCACGATGTTGTACAGGGTCGCCTCTTTGTTCTCCTGGCGAAGCTGCACCACGGCAAAGGGCTGCTCGCCGGTGCGCGGATCTACCAGCCCCACCGGCTTCATCGGACCGAAGGCAAGGGTGTCTGCCCCCCGCTCGGCCAGGTCCTCGATGGGGAGACAACCCTCAAAGGGCACAGCCCCCTCAAACGCATGCAAGGGGACCTTCTGCCCCTCACGCACGGCCTTGACAAAGCGATAATATTCCTCCCTGTCCATGGGGCAGTTGACGTAGTCTGCACCCCCCTTGCCGTATCTGGATCCTTTAAAGGCGATAGCAAAGTCGATGGAATCCGCCGCCACGATGGGGGAGATGGCGTCGTAAAAGGCGAGGAGGCGGCGGGTCAACCCCATGACGGCCTCGGCCAAGGCGTCGGAGGTGAGGGGACCGCTGGCGATGATGACCATCCCCTGCTCGGGGATGGAGGTTACCTCCTGCCTGACGATCTCGACTTCCTTTCTGCTTTCCAGGGCCTCGGTGATGAGGCGGGCGAAGACCTCCCGATCCACAGCCAGGGCGCTTCCGGCCGGGACCCGGCTCTGATCAGCCGCCTGGATGATGAGGGAGCCTAATTGGCGCATCTCCTCCTTGAGCAGGCCGGGCCCGGTCTCCAGCGCCTCGGACTTGAAGGAGTTGCTGCAGACCAACTCCCCCAGTAGGGGAGAGCAGTGGGCTGCTGAGAAGCGCTTTGGCTTCATCTCGCAGAGGGTCACCTGTACCCCCCGGTGGGCTGCTTGCCAGGCTGCCTCGCTTCCGGCCAATCCCCCGCCGATGATCAGCAGTTGTCTTTCACGCATTTTTAATTCTTACTGTTTGCATTGTGGTTGCCGTGGTGCCCATCCCTCGGAGATAAAAGGCCCTGCTGCTCTTCCTCTCCCCTCGTGGGGGAGAGGATACAGTCCCGCTCTGTGTCGCATTCCGACACATCCCGCCCCTGCTCCTTAAATTTTAAGTCTAAGGAAAGCAGGATGTCGCAAAGTGACACATTCAGATTTTTATACAAAGCAGGGCGGGACTCTTTGCATACATCTTAGAATACGGGATGTTTCACCCGGTGACACAGTGAGGGGGAACCTGTTTGAGATCAGATCCACTGGCCAAAGGGCCACCTTCGGCCTCACCCCAGCCCTCTCCCGCCAGCAGGAGAGGGGAGGAAAGACTGCATATTGTTATCGTACAAGGGTGATGTTTTGCCTTGATGGATCGCCTTGCAGTATAGGGTAAGTCAGGTAAGTTATCAAGAATTCGGTGGTTATTGATATAATGGACGCAATATGGTAAAGAAGGGTACAAGGAGATATGCGATGGCAGTGGTCGGTCTCAAGTTCGATAAGTTAGGAGGCCTGGTACCGGTGGTGGTGCAGGACTATACCTCCGGGGAGGTTCTGATGCTGGCCTTTATGAACCGCCAGGCCTGGGAACAAACCCTGAGGACCCGCCAGGCCACCTACTGGAGCAGGTCCAGAAATGAGCTCTGGGTAAAGGGGGAGACCTCGGGGAACCTGCAGGAGGTAAAGGAGATCTACGTGGACTGTGATGAGGACACCGTCCTGCTCAAGGTGATCCAGCAAGGGGGAGGCGCCTGCCATACTGGCCGCCGCTGCTGTTTTTATCGACGGGTGGAGGGGGATGAACTGAAGGAAGTAGGTGAACGGGTCTTTGATCCGGAGGAGGTGTACCGGTGAAGCTCTTGAAGCTCGGCATACCCAAGGGGAGTCTGGAGAATGCCACCATCGAGCTCTTCCGGCGTTCGGGCTGGAAGATCACTATGGACTCCAGGAGCTATTTCCCCTCCATTGATGACCCTGAGATCCGCTGCACCCTGGTACGGGCGCAGGAGATGTCCCGCTTTGTGGAGATGGGGGCCCTCGACGTGGGTCTGACCGGCAAGGACTGGATCGTGGAGAACGCATCCGATGTCGTCGTGGCGCAGGATCTGGTCTACTCCAAGGCTACCCAGCAGCCCGCCCGGTGGGTGTTGGTAGTAGCGGAGAGATCACCCGTGAAGCGCATCGAAGACCTCAAGGGGAAAAAGGTCTTTACCGAGTTGGTGAACTTTACCCGCACCTACTTTGCCGAAAAGGGTATACAGGTCGATGTGGAGTTCTCCTGGGGGGCAACCGAGGCCAAGGTAGTGGAGGGATTGGCCGACGCCATTGTGGAGGTGACGGAGACCGGCAGCACCATCAGGGCCAACGGCTTGAGGATCGTCGAGGAATTAATGGCCACCTATCCCCAGCTCATCGCCAACCAGAAGGCCTGGAAGGACCCCTGGAAGCGGGACAAGATAGAACAGATCGCCAAACTCTTGAAGGGCGCCCTGGATGCCGAGGGGATGGTCGGTCTGAAGATGAACGTCCCCAAAGAGCGATTTGAAGAGGTGATGAAGGTCCTGCCCAGCATCACCGCCCCCACCGTGGCCGACCTGTACAATCAGGAGTGGGTCTCGGTGGAGACGGTAATGTCGGAGCTGGAGGCGAGGGAACTCATCCCCCGGTTGATAAAAAAGGGGGCGGTGGGCATCATTGAGTACCCCCTCAATAAGGTCATCTAGCCCTTCTTCTTCAAGACCACAAAGAAGTTGTGATACTCGTTGGCCTGCATCCGCACGGTGAGCAGGAGGGTTTTTTGCTTCTTGTAAGTCTCGATATATCGCCGGAAGTCGGCCAGACCCTTGATCGGGTTGTGTTCCACCTCGATGATCACATCCCCCGGTTGTAAGTCTTCTTCCTGGGCAGGTGACCCGGGCTCCACGTCGGTAATCATCACCCCTGCATCGTCGGGCAAACGCAGGTGAGCAGCCATATCCGGGGTGATATCCTGGACCTTGATGCCCCAGCGATCTGTCTCCTCAGGCTTCGTTGCGGCGGCGGTGACCTGCTTCTCTGAAAGCTGACCGATGGTGACCCATAAGGTCTTTTGCTCCTTGCCGTGCAGGACGATGATCTTTACCTTTTTGCCGATGGGGGTTCTGCCCACCATCTTGGTGAGCTGGCCCTTATCTTCCACCTGTTTTCCGTCGTACTCCAGGATGACGTCGCCCTTATTCACTCCCCCCTTTTTCGCGGGGGAGTCCGGGGTCACGTCGGAGACCAACACCCCTTTGGATTCTTTGAGCCCGAAGGACGTCGCCAGCTCCGGGGTCATGTCCTGGATATACACCCCGAGATACCCGTAGACCACCCTGCCCTTTTTGAGCTGAGGCAGCAGGCCCTTGGCCATATTGATGGGGATGGCAAACCCGATCCCCTGCCCCCCGGCTACAATGGCGGTGTTGATCCCCACCACCTCTCCCCTGAGGTTAAAGAGGGGGCCCCCGCTGTTGCCCGGGTTGATGGAGGCATCGGTCTGGAGAAAGTCGTCATAGGGGCCTGCCCCGATCACCCGCCCCTTGGCGCTGATGATCCCCGTCGTGACCGTCTGCTCGAGGCCAAAGGGGTTCCCGATGGCAACGACCCACTCACCCACCTCCAGTTTGTCCGAATCGCCGATATGGACCACGGGCAGGTCCCCGGCGGCCTTGATCTTGATCAGGGCCAGATCCGTCTTGGGGTCTGTCCCAATGACCTGGGCGTCGTATTCCTTTTTATCCGAGAGCTTGACCTTAATCTGCTCGGCCTTCTCGACCACGTGGTTGTTGGTGAGGATATAACCCTCCTTGTCGATAATAAAACCAGATCCCAGGCTCTTCTGCCTGAACTCCCTCGGATGCTGGTCTCCGAAGAACCTCTTGAAAAATTCATCCCCGAAGAAGTCGGGGAAGTCCCGCCCCCGGAAGAAATCATCCAAGGGGCTGCGCACAAGCTTGGTGGTGCTGATGTTAACCACGGTGGGTTTCAGCTCCTTGACCAACCCGGTCAACGAAGGGAGTTCGATGACCCCTTGAGTCGCGCCCAGGGAAAGGGCGGGAAGGATGGCCAGAGAGCAGACCAGGGATACCACGAGCAAGATCTTGCCAAAGAACTCCATATGCTATACTCCTTTTTTATAGTAATTTTTGTTCGATACGGTGAAAAATGTAAAAAAGGGGGGGTGGAGATCAATTACGGTTGAGGTAAGGATTCCTCCGCTCTTGCCCTTTGCCATGGATATACTCTCGCCAGGAGATCTCCTTGATAAGCTTGATGCCGCCACCGAACTCCTTCTTCTTCAAACGGGGGGTATGGATGGAGCTTGCAAGGACGCAGAAGATGTCATCACCCTCAAAATACCGCACCATGTCGTAGCTCTTCCCCGCCCCTACATGACCGCCTTCCATTACCAACTTGAAATACATCATCTTCCTCGATCTTTTTTGTTAACGCCAGTATAACCGAGGAAGATTAAAGGTCCATTAAAGAAAGATTAAATCTTTTTAATCTTTCATGGGAAGAGTCACCGTAAAGGTGCTCCCCTTACCCACCGTGCTCTCCACTGCAATCTGGCCCTCGTGGGCATGGGCGATCCACTGGCAGATGCTTAACCCCAGCCCCGTCCCTCCTGTCTCACGAGACCTCGCCGTGTCCACCCTGAAGAAACGATCGAAAACCCGTTTCAAGTCCTTCTGGGGTATCCCGACGCCCGTATCGGAGACAAGCAGCCTCACTACTCCTTGATCGCGATCACCCTTCACCTTCAACGCCACCTCGCCTCCGGCAGGGGTATACTTCAGCCCATTCTCCGTTATATTCAAGATGAGCTGTCGCAAAAACAAGGAGTCACCCTCCACCCGCGTGAAACCGTTGTCCATGAACTTCAGCTGAACCCTCTTTTTCTTGGCCAGCATCTGGAGATCCTCCCATACCTCCCGGGCGAGCGCGGACAACTCTATTTCCTCGCGCTCCATGGTGAGTTCCCCCATGTCAGCGCGGGAGAGTGTGAGCAAATCCTCGACAATGCGCGACATGCGGCTTATCTCTTCCAGATTGCTGGCCAATATCCTCTGATATTCCTTGAGGCCCCTCTTCTTCTTGAGCCCTACCTCCACCTCTCCTCTGAGGATGGTCAAGGGGGTCTTGAGTTCATGAGAGGCATCGGCGGTGAAGCGCTTTACTTGGCGAAACGATTTCTCCAGCTTGGCGATCATCTCATTGAAGGTCGAGGCCAGCCTCCCGAGTTCATCATTTGCCCGCTTGATCCGTATCCTCTGGCTGAGGTCACCGGAGCCGATCCGGCGGGCGATCTGTGTAATCGCATCCACCGGCCTCAGGGCCTTGTTGGCCAAAAAGAGCCCCCCGGCGCTGGCGATCAACAGGGCAGCCGGGACCGCTATGAGCAAGATGAGGAGGAGCTGGTGCAGGGCGTCCTCTACCCCCTCGAGGGAGCTGCCTACCTGGACGATCCCCATCATCCTCCCGTTCTCCGTTATGGGCATGGTCACCACCCTCAAGGGATATCTCCCCATGACCTGAACGGTTTCAAAGGTCATGGCGCCCTTGGATGCCGCCTTCAGGGCCTTGATGCTGATGGGGATCTGTATATCCCTCAGGTTGGTCGACCTGTCTCCGACCCTGCCCGATTCGTCCAGTATCTGAATAAATCTCCCCAGGGGCTTGACCCCGAAGCGCTCCGTCATGACCTGGTCGAGATCGGCTATGCTGGTACCAGCCTCAAAGGGGCCGCGCGCAGAGGAGGCGACGATCTCCGCCATGGTCCTTATCTTGTTGTCCACCCCTTTATAGAGGCTATCCGCCAGGGTAAAGTACAGAAAAAAGCTAAAAGAAGAAAGGATGATCCCCAGGATCACCACATACCAGAGCGTCATTCTGAATTTTATGGTCTTAAACAATATCTCCCCTATCCTGTAACACGTATCCCACCCCTCTGATGGTGTGGATCAACCGCTGCGAGGAGTCCAGATCGATCTTTTTGCGCACGTGATTGACATAGACATCGATGACGTTGGTCATGGGGTCAAAATGATAATCCCACACATGTTCCGATATCATAGTCCTCGTCACCACCCGGTTGGCATGGCGCATCAGGTATTCGAGAAGGGCGTATTCCTTTGCCGTGAGCTCGATCTCCTGCCCCCCCCTGCTCGCCATGTGGGTAACCGGGTCCAAGACCAGATCGGCCACCCGCAACTCCCCTGCGGGCTCACGCTCCTTCCTCCTGAGCAAGGCCCTCACCCTGGCGAGCAGCTCGGCGAAGGCAAAGGGTTTGGTCAGATAGTCATCACCGCCGGCGTCGAGCCCCCTGACGACATCCTCCACAGAATCCTTGGCAGTCAACATGAGGACCGGGACGGCTAACCCCTTATCCCGGACCCCCTTCAAAACCTCCAGGCCGCCTATCTTAGGGAGCATGATGTCCAGGAGCATGAGGTCATAATCGTTGGCTTCCGCCATGAAGAGGGCCTCCTCCCCGTCGTAGGCACAGTCTACGGCATAGTACTCCTCTTCCAGCCCCTTTTTGAGAAAGCTGGCCACCTTCTTCTCGTCCTCTACCACTAAGATGCGCATGCCGTAGATTGTACCATAAACCTCAGCGGTTCGGTGCACCCTTGCGCCTGGTTTGTCCTCGCATACCCTGCGCTGCCTTTTAGATGGGCTAGACGGAGCTTGGTACCCGAAACCGCCAACGCAGATATGCACGGTTTTTATACTGGATGCGGGCAAGTACAGACCAATTATTATGCCCATGGCCCAAAAATGCAAGGGGTTTTTGCCGGGGAAACCCCTTGCCTCAGGCGGATATTTCGTGTTATTACTTACCTCTCCTGCAAAAAAACGATTATACGAGAACCAGGTAGATGGCTGAGATGAGCTTGGAGATGAAGGAGGAGCGCAATCGCCTTCTCAGGGAATCGGTGAAGAAGATTGCCTCCACCAAGGTGGCCAAGAGGGCGGCGGAGATAGATCGGGCCGGCGTTTTCCCGTGGGACATGGCGGAGCTGTTCGCCCGGCAGGGGTTGCTCTCGGTGATGCTGCCGGAAAGCTACGGGGGGATGGATGGGGATATCACCGCCTTCTGTATCATCGCCGAGGAGATAGCCTATGCCTGTGGGTCCAGTGCACTCATGATGCTTGCCCACTCCGTCGGTCTGATCCCTCTGATGGTGGCCGGCAACGATGAACAGAAGACGAGGTTCTACAATCGGGTGGCAAAAGACCGCGCCCTGGCCGCCTTTGCGCTGACGGAGCCAGAGGCAGGTTCCGACGCTGCCTCCCTCAAGACCACCGCGGAGCTGAAGGGGGATAGCTACCTCTTGAACGGGAGGAAGTGCATGGTGACCAACGGGGGGGCGGCTGACCTCTACACCGTCTTCGTCACCACCAGACCAGGTGAGAGGACCAAGGGGATCTCCGTCTTCATGGTTGAGAAGGACACCGTCGGGCTCACCATCGGCAAGAGGGAAGAAAAAATGGGCATGCATGGCTCTGATACCACCGACCTCATCTTTGAGAACGCCGCGGTGCCCAAAGAGAACCTCCTGGGAGAGGAGGGGGAGGGATGGGAAATCGCCATGATGACCCTTAATCTCTCCCGGCCCGCCATCGGCGCCATCGCGTTGGGCATCGCCCAGGGCGCCCTTGACTTTGCCCTGGACTATACCACCAAGAGGGTACAATTCGGACAAAAGCTGGCCGATTTCCAGGGGGTACAGTTTATGCTGGCCGACATGGCGATACAGGTCGAGGCGGCGCGGGCCCTGGTCTATAAGGCGGCGGCCCTCCTCGATCAAAAGGTCTACGAGAGGGATAAGATGTCAGCCCTCGGTGTGGACAAACTCTCGGCCATGGCCAAGTGTTTCGCCTCTGATGCGGCCATGCAGGTGACCGCCGATGCCGTGCAGATCCTCGGAGGCTACGGATACCTCAAGGACTACCCGGTGGAGAGGATGATGCGAGACGCCAAGGTCACCCAGATCTTTGAGGGAAGCAATCAGGTCCAGAGGGTGATCGTCGCCAGGGATTTGCTGAGAAAGGTCTAGGACAAGGACCGTGCCTCTCAAGACCCAGGTCTATCCCGATTTGTTCTGCAATTGGATGCTCGATAGCTCGATCTGTTCCGTCTTTCAGCATACGTTCTGGTTGTCTGCCACAGGCGTATGGAGTGAGGCCCGGTGTTCCATGAGCGGAGATCAAGGGTTATGATTATTTTCCCACAGAATCTCTGCAGGAAGGAGGGGAGCTAAGAAATGCATCTCTATGACGTGAACTTCCAATCGGTGGTCTCCCCCTATCGGGGCGATCTGATCATCCCTTTTCGCGAGGTCACCGTGCGCAAGCTCCATAAGGCACGGGGAAAGGTCAAGATAGAGGGTAAGATCACGTGTCATCGGCTGCGGGAGTTTATCGCCTCTGCCCTGGGGAATACCATATTCTACACCCACATGGGACCCGTGGACAGGGATAAGGGGACCCTCTCGGTCGATGCCCTCATCACCTTGACCTTTATCCTCCTGGAGCTGAAGGAGGAGGATTTTTTTCAAAAGAGCTCGGCGGAAGAGCTCGTTGTCGACCAGAGTTTTTTAGACCTCGCCACCACGAGTAATATAAGGCTCGCGCAATTTGATGAATTCAATCACTTCCTGATCCGGCGGACAGACGAAAAGGATGTTCCCCAGGTGATCACAGGGCACTTCCACTACCGTAAAAACCCTCTCTTCTTCCGCGTCCGGTGATGATCGCCGCGGGGTGGAAAGAACTCCGATCCCCTTTCCTCCCCCTCACCCTCGCCCTTATCGCAGGGATCTTGATCGGCGAGCATACACCCCCTCGCATCTCCCTGATAGCGTTGTGCCTGCTGTTTCCCCTCTGTCTTCTCCTCCTCTGGCGCCGGAGGTTATTGATAGCACAGCTCCTCGCCCTGGGGGCCTTGCTCGCCCTGGGGGCCCTCCTCATCCATCTCAGTCTGTACCCTGTGATCCCTCCGCACCACATCTCGCGGATCCCCGACAGGCACAAGGCGCAGCTGACAGGCACCATCTATCTCCCTCCGCAGAGGCATGCGGGGGAGACCGTCCTCTATCTCCTGGCCGAGGGGATCTCTCAAGACGATACCATTGTCCCCGTCACCGGGCGGGTGAGGATCACCCTCAAAGACCCCGCCGTTCCACTGAGGTATGGCTATCGCATACGCCTCCAGGCCAAGCTCTATCAGCCCCGCAACTTTCGAAACCCCGGCTCCTTTGATTATGCAGGATATCTGCGGCGCAAGGGGGTCTTGGTCACGGGCTATGTGCGCGATGGAGACCAGGTTCACATCTTGAGCACTGAGAAGGGAAACCCCTTCTTGCGATGGTTCGATCGCCGGCGGCAGGGGATAGAGGCCTTTCTCGATGCCAATACATCACTTCCGGGCAGGGGGTTTCTCAAGGCCTTGCTCATCGGCGAGCGGGGGGAGATATCCAAAGAGATCAATGAGGCCTTCGTCGCCGTCGGGGCAGTCCACATCCTCTCCATCTCTGGTTCGCACCTCTCCATCATCGTCACCCTCATCTTCTTTTCCGTCCAAGGACTCCTGACGATATCGGAGCGCGCCCTCCTGCGGTACGATACCAGAAAGGTCGCCGCCCTCGTTACCTTCCCACCGATGCTCGCCTATATCCTCATGACGGGATTGCCCATAGCCACCATTCGGTCGGGTATCATGGCCTCCTGTTTTCTGGTCTCTATCCTTTTAGATAGATATCGAAACCCCCTCAATACCCTTGCCCTTGCCGCCTTCATCATCCTCCTTGTTTCCCCGACTGCCCTCTGGGACATATCGTTTCAACTCTCCTTTTTATCCGTGCTGGGGATCATCGTGATCACCCCTCCCATCTACCGTCTCCTCTACCCCCATGACCCCCTGAGCCTCTTGACCCGCCAGAAGGAGGGGAGGATCAAGCGGGGAATCATCTTATCCCTCATCGCCTCCTTCGCTGCCGTGGTTGTCACCTCGCCGGTGGCGGCCTTCCACTTTCATCGTTTCTCAACAATAGCCCTGGCCTCCAATGCCATCATCATCCCCTTGGTGGGGTTCGGCATCCTCCCGTTGGGGCTCCTCTCTCTCCCCTTGATCCCCTTGTTTCCGGCATGCGGGGCCCTCTTGGCCAAGGCCGCTGCCGAGCTATCCTCTTGGGGGATCAGGGCCATGGAGATGATCTCCTCCCTCCCCTTTGCCACCTTCTATCTGCCGGGCCCGACGACGCTGGAGATGATTATCTTCTACGCCTTTATCGCCTCCCTGCTCTTCTTCAAGGGGCCTCGCCTTAAAAGGGCGGCCCTGGCCGTGCTCATCGTGATCGCGTTGCTCGACCTCTCCTACTGGGAGGGCATCAGGGGTTACACAATGAACGGCATTCGAGTGACCTTCCTCGATGTCGGGCAAGGGGACTGCGCGCTCGTGGAATTCCCCCGGGGCAAGCACATGGTGATCGACGGAGGAGGTTTTTATGGGGATTTCGATGTGGGGGAAAAGGTGATAGCGCCCTTGCTCTGGGAGAGGCGCATCAGGAAGATCGATTATCTGGTCCTCTCCCACCCCCAGCCCGATCACTACAAGGGCCTTGCCTTCATCGCCAAGCACTTCCGTGCCCGCGAGTTCTGGCACAATGGCATGGAGAGCCCGAGCCCTACTTATCGACAGCTCTTAGGGATCATCAGGGCAAGAGGCATCACGATGGTAAGGGTGGCAGATGGGTTTGCCCGCGACATCGAGGGGGCGCAGGTGAAGACCATCCACCCTGCTGAAGGGTGGATGGCCGTAAGGGCGCAGAAAAGGGGGTGGACCAATAACAACTCCCTGGTGCTGATGATATCGTTCGGCGACCATAGCCTGCTCTTCACCGGGGATATCGAGCAACAGGCAGAGTCCAGGCTCGTGAAGGTTGGCAAGGGATTGCGCTCCCAGGTGATCAAGGTCCCCCATCACGGCAGCAAGAGATCGAGCACCGACGCGTTCATCAAAAGGGTCTCCCCCCAGTATGCCGTCATCTCGCTCGGCTTTGGGAACCCCTTTCACCTCCCGGGCAAGGGGGTTGTGGAGAGATATGCAGGTCTCGGCTGCCGGGTCCTGCGGACCGATCTGGACGGGGCAATCACCGTACAGAGCGATGGAAAGCGATTAACCGTAAGGACTTATCAGGGGGCTATGATTCCCGCTGCAGGGGAATCCTCCTCCCATTGAGCATGAGGAAATATTCATCGGCCCCCTCGTCATACTCGGCGTATTGGGCCACCTGGTAAAAGGGGAGGCGCAAAAACCTGGCAGGGAACCTCCCTTCCTTAACCAGACAATAGGGGCAATTCCCCTCGGCAATGCGAAAGGTATTCAGATCCAATAGTTCCTCACTGCCGTCGTTGAGCCGGATCACAAAGGCCTCCTCACTATCCCTGACCAGCTCAGCCCCCTGCACTAAAAACACCGTATCCTCCACCTCCAGGTATTCCCGATCCCCGTTGATCTCCACGCAATAACCGTCTTCGTCGAGGTGGAGAGATGCATAAAAAAGGGAGAGGATCTCCTTGCGAATGATCTCCCTCCCCTGAAAGTACCACACGCCGTCTCTGTCTACGCGAATGGAGGCTCTCTTCATCCCTTCTTCTTTATTGAAACCAAGCTCCTTCAGCACCGTTACCTGCTCGTATCTCATTAGATACCCCCTCCAGAGTTAGTCTATAGTGTCCACTTTCCTGGGGGAAGTACTCCATCCGCTGGATTTTATTGTTATGTCATTATCAACTTATGATGCATTTGCGTATCTTTACAGTTTGGATTTAAAGCTAAGCTTTTCCTAATTTCTAATTTTGCTTCTTCCTTTCTTCCCATCTTAAATAAAATCCATCCTTCTGTATCAATAAAAATAGAATTGTCCGGCTGATAAAACAATGCTCTATTAATCAGCTTAAGAGCTTTATCTAACTTGATTTCCTGATCGGCATATTCCATTGCCAATTCATTTATAACCCACAAATCGTTTGGATTATCCTCAAAAGCCTTTTGCAAACAACTAAGAACTTCTTTTGTATTACCTACTTCTTTCTGATATCTAGACATCATCACATAATAGTCAGCTTTTGGTATTAGGCGTGATTTAAAAGTGTTAGTGTTTAAATTATTAACCACTTTTTTGAGAGATTCTATAGCTTTAACCAGCTTTCCTTCAAATTCATACTCTAAAATCTTGATAAGTTTCTTTTCATTAGTGTCTTTTGCCTTTGCCTTTGCTAATTCTAAGTGCTCAAATGCTTCCGCTGAATGGTTTAATTTCATTAAAATTCTGGCACATTCAGCATGCCAATATGGTAAGTTTCCTTGTAACTTTGTACCTTGAAGGTATGTCTTCAAGGCATCGGATGGTTTATTTAGCAGCATATAGCACCAACCGACATATGAAAGTACTTCTGAATCATTTTTATTAAATCTTAAATATTGCTCAAAATATTCAACTGCTTTTTTAAAATTTCCCAAGTTAAGAAAGCAATAACCTAAGTAAAAGCAATTATATTTTGAATAAGACGTTTCTTGATAATTGTGCGATTTTTCTGATTTTTCAAATTGAGATATTGCCTTTCTATACTTTTCTAGATCAAAGTAAACTCGCACTCCACACGGCGCTTCGCTTGCGCGGAGTGCTCGCCTTCGCGGGCGGGGCATTAACCCCGACCTTGACCAAAGGGGTCTACAACCCCTTTGGAAACCCCGTTCTAGGGGATTGCATCCCCTTGAACCCCGCTCGCCATTCATCCCCGCTGCAAGCAGCGGGGTATTCTGGCGGGTTTTTATAAATAGTACCAATGCGTAAGTAATAGTCTTCCTCCGGCGTGGGAAAACTCCAGAATACAATATGATTCCATATGAGCTTGAGATATAAGCCTGTTTTATTCAATGATTTCATTTTGAGACGTAACTTATTTATTAGATGGATTCATGAAAAATGTAATGTCATAACATCTATACCTCACCCCTGTATCTTTGCCAGTTCTTTGGAGCGCTGGGTGGCGGGGGGAGATACTCCCTTCACTTGTGCGATTTGTTAATCTAAAAGCTTGTCGTAGTCCGCATGGCTGCCGATCCAAAACCAGAGTACGCCATCCGGCATATCAACGCCCAGCGCGCGGTAAGAAAGACCGATACGAGCGGACCAAAAACGCTGAACTTTTTTAAAATGCAAAGATGGATAATGAGGGTCTTTTTTGAGCAACGTGAAGCTTTTGTCGGCAAGTTTCTGGACAGACCTTGGCAACGCTCTATAGCATGTCCAGAATTCAGGAGAAGCGAAGTGCTTCAAAACTCACTACACTTTCCCGATTCGAAAGATTTGAGCGCCGTATTTGCCAGGGCATCTAATTTACCTGCCTGAATATCTTCTTCTATTTGGCGATCCCATGCCTCGGCGTCGAACTCACGAAACCACTTGCGAAACGCCGCAAGTTCAGACGGTGACAAGCCTTGAATCTCGCGTTCTATTGTTTCGATCTTCCGCATACTTCTTACCTCCTATTGCACATAATAATCGTTTTATAAGATCCTTGCAAGGGCTAAGTGATTTTGACATATCATGCGTATCATGGGACATTCGTGCGGAACGTGACTAGCAATTTTGATATTCTGATCTAACCTTTTCGACGCCTGACATCGTTACTCCGGTCGAACAAGGCTTAACTCAAGCTTCTTGACTTATGCCTCTCTTTTTTATAGCCATTTCTTCTTTTTGAAATAGACCAGCATGAAAATCCCCGTTCCCAGCATAATGAACCAGATGAGTGGATATCCCCATCTCCACTCCAGCTCCGGCATATATTTAAAGTTCATTCCATAAATCCCGGCAAGGAAGGTGAGGGGCATAAAAATCGTAGCGATGATGGTCAACACCTTCATCACCGAGTTAAGCCGGTTACTGACGCTTGAAAGATAGATATCCAGTATCCCCGCGATCATGTCCCGGAATGTCTCGACGTTATCAATCACTTGAATGATGTGGTCGTAAAGGTCTCTGAGATAGATCCTTGTTGAGGCCTGTATCAGAGATGATTCTCCTCTTTCGAGGCTGCCCACCACCTCCCGCAGGGGCCAGACAGCCTTCCGCAAAAATATCATCTCTCTTTTTAGATCATGGATGGTCTGTAAGGTTTCAGGTGTCGGGCTGGTGATTAATTGCTCTTCGAGAAGTTCTATCTTCTCGCCTTGTTTTTCCAGGATGATAAAATAGTTATCAACGATTGAATCCATTAACGTATAAGCCAGATAATCCGCTCCCATTTTTTTGATACGCCCTTTACCGGTCCTGATCCGCTCCCGGAGGGGGTCAAAGGTGTCTCCTTCCTTTTCCTGAAATGAAAAGACAAAATTCTGCCCCAGGATGATGCTGATCTGATCGGATTCTATCTCATCTTTCCGATGGTTGTATTCGAGGCTCCTGAGAACGATATAGACATAATCTCCGTAATCCTCCATTTTCGGACGTTGATCCGTATTCAGGATGTCTTCCAAAACAAGGGGATGAAATCCATAACAATCCCCCAGCTTTTCAAGCATCTCTGTCTCATGAAGTCCGTCAATATTAGTCCATGTCACCGTTGGCTTATCTTTAAAGACGAAACATTCCTCAATCGCCTGGGTTGCCTTTTTCTGAAATTGGGTCTCGTCATAATCTATGATGCTGATCTTAGGCGTCTTTACCTTTCTTTCCCCAATGTGAATGAGGCTTCCGGGTGGAAGGCCGCTTTTCTTCGATCTCTTCTTGATCAACTTTGCCATTTTTCAAAACCCTTTGTTCCAAATCTCATTGAAGGGGAATTCTGGTGCCAAGCCTATACCCTTCGCTCATCCTTCCTCATAACAATTAATCAGAACCAAAGTGAATTAATTCAATTGCCTTACTGCGGTCGGTTTGTCACTTGCAAAGCTTTTTTGGTGCTTCCCAATCAATGACTTTATTTATAAGCTTTTCGGTGCTAGAACCAGGATCGGGCTTTTGCCATTCCGGATTGGAAGGTTTTTCTCCCCCTTTATAGTTGCCATTCTTGTCGTAGACACTCACTTCTGTAATAAGAAATTCAATAGTATCGCCATAATCCGCTACTTTCATATGCACCAACTCGGTTCCGCCGTACCCCTCGGTCTTTATCCAACAATCATAAGTGATGGCGACACCAGCATTAACGCACTCAAAATTTTCGGTGTCTAAAAAGCTGCGCACCTCATTGTCTTGATACAGCAGAAACCATTTCTCAGCCGCGAATGTTAGGTTGCAATGAAATACTAATAATAGCAAAACAGGAAGCAAAAACAATCTTTTCATGGCAGTACCTCCTCTTTATTGTATTCTTCGTAAGCTCTTGCCGTCTTCTTTATAGCTTATTTAGATCTTCAAGGCAATCACTACAAATTCGAATTAAATTCCAATCCTTAGGGACTGATCTATCAACGTTAATATGGTAATATGTAAAATTTTCTTTCGTTCCTTCAAGTTTCCCGCAAAGTAGACACAGATTTACAATGTACGCCTTTAATAATGATTCTATGCAATCTGATATTACTTCTCTTTTTTTATAGAAAAGGCTTTAGTTCTAAGACAATTTTTATTTTTTATGCGCCCGCAGGAGGAAGGGTTTTTTATTCCAAGGCTCACCCCTTCTCATTATGTGTGGGCCGCCAGCCGGATTTCCACTTTTTGTACGGCACCACATAAGCCGGATGGCCGTTGTCTTCAAACCAGGAGTCTACGACGAATCTTTCCCCTGTCTGTTTGTCCTTCACTACGGCGGCTACATGCGGCCAGCCCATCAGCACATAACCGCGCATGGTGGGCTTGTAGATATCATGATAGGTGATGAGCCCGTCGTTTTCCATCATTATCAGATAGGTGCAGGTGTTGACTGCTTCATCCTCGCAATCCATCTGATTTTCCCGAAACGCAGCCTGAAAGCTCTCCCCGATATCCCCGTCGGTGCCGGTGAGCGGTCCCACCATGGATTCGAGCGCCCCGATCGCCAGGGCGATACACGCGCGTTCTCTTGCCGCATCTGACGGCCGTGGCGCAAAAACGGTGCGGATGCGCTCCCATTGCGCCGAGGTCAACTGAACCCGGGCCGATTGTCGGCAGCCGTAAGCATAGCAGATCTTAAAGTTTGAGGGATGGGGATCGATATTGTCATACTGTTCGAGATAACGGCGAGCGTTCGGCTGCGGGGCGAAGACGCATGCAACTAATACCAAAGTGGACACCGCAAGGGCCAAGATCATGCGCATCATCGTCCGTACACACTTCTTTTTTTGCCCGCTGGTTAAATAAGCCAGGTGTCATTCCTTTGCCCCGCCATAGAGGCGGGGCAAAGGAATGAACACCCATTGATCCTTGCCCTACTTGATGAGGGGCCTCGTGAGGGAATAATCCCAAAAGGGTTGTATCTCCTTTTGTCGTGGTTCCGCCTTCAAGGCCTTTTCAATATCCGCCACGGTAAGTTCGTTCCCGGACATCTTTATCTTGAGATCCTTGTAATCCGCATCCAGTAGGATGGTTTTCGGGGAGCCCTTGTCATTGGACCACGGTTTCCATTGAGGCAGACCGGATCCCTCCCAATTGGGATTGCCTGTCCGGGCGAACTGGGCCCAATAGTCCATCATTGCCTGCGACAGGGAGATGCGGCCCGGACGATTTTTTTCATCGAAGGCGTACCCGCCAAGCCATACGGCCTCCGTTCCGAAGACGAAATCGATCTCCATGCTGTGGCAGGCACCCATTGATAGATTATAGGGAAGGGGGAGGACGCTTTTCTTCAGCCCCCCGGACCCCCACAGGAATTGGTAGGCATAGACAGCCGGTTGGTCGGCATGGGATCTCATGATCCTTGCCAACTGGTCCACGGCCATGACCTTCCAGCCGTCGCTCTGATATTTGGCAGCCAGGTCATACAGCTCGGCCTTGGCTGGATCCCTAAACAGGGAACCGTCGTTTCGCCAGGGTATGAATCTCGGATCGAACAAGAAAAAGAGTTTCGCTTCCTCTTTATTCGTGCCCAGGATGGTCGGTACCTTGTTGTAGTTTCCAGCCTTCAAGGCCCCGTAAAAATCAGCGGGAAGCACCGCTCCGTCGGTGAAACTGTTGGGGAATATGAATATCCCCATAAACTTGCCTACAGGATAGAGATCCAAGAAGTCCCGAGCGCTTTTCGACCTGATATATTTTTCTATAGCTTGCCGGGACATGCCCTTCAACCGGGCCGCGGCGGCTGTTTCGTCCGGGGCGCGCCTGTCTTTTACGAGGAGTTTCGCAATGATGCGATTCGCATGTTCCGCGCCCTGGTCGGGTGTCGACGGCATAATGACACCACTTTGAGAAATGGCCCGGTGAAAAAGATTCTTCGCCAGAGGCGAAGCCATAAGGGAAATGACGTTTTGGCCTCCTGCCGACTCACCGGCGATCGTCACATTCTCGGGATCGCCGCCGAACGCCTTAATGTTGGCCTTTACCCAGGAAAGGGCCTGCATCAGGTCCAGAAGCCCGAAATTCCCGGAATCGCTTTTCTCATCGCCCTTTTTTCCCGTACGAAGGGCCGGATGACTGAAGAAGCCCATGGGTCCCAGGCGATAATTGACGGTCACGACGATCATGTTGGATTTATTGGCGAGGAAGGAGGCGTCCGTATCGGAGAGCAGGGGCAACTGAGTGCTGTTTGCGCCGCCGTGGATCCAGAAATAAACCGGCAAATCGGCCGCTTTGATCCGGGGACGCCAGATATTCAGATACAGGCAGTCTTCAGTACCCTGGATAACCCGAGGCGTGGCCGGATTATTATCGTGATCGGTATACTGGGGACATATCTCGCAAAAATTAATCGCTTTGAGAGGCGCCGAACGTTTTTCAGGCGCCTGGGGCGCCTTCCAGCGGAGGTTGCCGACAGGGGGCCTGGCATAGGGAATCCCCTTCCACGATAGGGTATTGGTGGCCTTGTGTATCGCGCCGATGACAACCCCCTCCGTGGTCTCCCGATCCGGCCGCATTGAATCGACAGCCTTCACCTGACCCTGGGCAAGGGCTGTAGGGGTGTCAAGATAGCTACCGGGCACCAAAAGCATGAACGCGGCAAGAAACATGAAAACAAGTGTTAACCTGTAACACGAGCCCTCGGTTTTTTTCATCGCTGATCCTCCTTTCTATTTATTAAGACTTGATAAAGAATGCAGCATAATTCTTACATAATCCTGACAATGCCTCCCTGCTGCATAGTTTCTATCTATGGGTGGCATCCTTGTCATGAGGTGATAAGAATTTGCTTGGGGATGGGTTGAATATACGAAAAAAGGGGAAATAGGTCAACAAAAAATAGACCACCAGCGCTTGGCCGGCAGTTGTCCCGACGTCAGACAACGGATTGTGCCCCACCGGGGCGTTGCGTAAGATGCCACCGGCCTTGCCGGTGGGGACTCCACTTATTTCTTGTACTGCTCGATCATCCAGGGCGGTATCTTGATGGGAACCATCCCCTTGTACGTGACCTCAGGCGAGTCTGGGGTTATCTTCCACTTATTGGGCCAAACACCCTTTTGATGGTTATCCTGCCACTGGATGACGAGTCCCGTCGAGTACCCCGGGCCCCAGGTGAGGTCATGCAGCGGTTTGCCTTCGCCATCCTTCATATATTTTATCGTGCTGACACTGGTCTTGTACTCACGATTTTCCAGCACGGCGACCAGCTTGTCGGGATCGAGGGTCCCGGCCTGCTCAATGGTCGGCGCAAGCGCGTAGGTAATAGTGTCATAGGTACCCGAGGTGTAGGTCGGCATCTGGCCGAATCGTTTTATATAGCCGTCTACAAAGGCCTTGGTGTTTTCATTGGCCTCGACCCCCCGGCAATAGGTAGTCGAGGTCATGACATAGTTGCAATTTCCCCGGGTGGCCTGCCAGAATTCATCCTTCTGGGCCTCCACATTGATGCCCACCTGCATGGCCGGTATCTTGAGCTCCCCTGCCTGCCGGGTAAAGGGGATCCCGACAGTGGAGGAAAGGACCGTGAAGATGATATGGGCACCTGAACGCTGGATGGCGGAGAGCTCGGCAGTGACATCCGTGGCCACCGGCGAGGGCCGCCACGTCCCTGCCAATTCCATGCCCTGCTGTGCGACGACCATCTCGGCCGTCTTAGTCATCGAATCGGCCCACATGGCCTTTTCCGAGACGATAGCGACCTTTATCTTGGGTATGCTTAGGTTTTCTTTCAGGAGGGCCGCCACCGTGGACAACTGGATGAAGGCCACCCTGGCAATGTATGCGGAACTAAAAGGGGTGCCCCGGAACCAATACTTGTAAAAGTCGTAGTTCTGGGCCACCCGCGCGCAGAGCTCAGTATGCGAAGCCCCGCAGCCGATGAAGATCTTCTTGTGCTCCATGGCGATGTCCTGCATGGCCAGGACCGCCTCGCTCCGGAATCCGCCCACCACGAAGTCCACCCTGTCCCTCGTGATGAGCCGCTCCATGGCATTGGCGGCGTCCGTGATGTTGAGGAATTCGTTGGAATCGGCCCTGATAAGCTCGATCTTCATTCTCTGGTCGCCGACCTTGACGCCCCCTCGGGCGTTGATCTCATCAGCTGCCATGACCGCCCCGTTCCAGTGGCTCTGCCCCTGGACATATTTCATGGGGCCGATCACGCCTATCTTGATCCGCTTGACCCCCTGTGCCCCTGCAGAAAGACTCATGGATATCACAAGAACGGCAGCCAATAAGATGCCCCATAACACCGTGCGCTTTTTCATGACATCCCCTCCTTAGTTACTTTAATAAGGCTAGCACTATTTAATACTATGCAAGAAATGTGCTCAGATGTCAATTTTATAACTATCTAATATAAAATGATTTTTATGAAGGCAAAAAAGGCGAAGGGGTATTAGCGACAATTCTTGTTACTCTGTTTGACCTCAAAGAAAGTGCGCCCGCCCCTTCAACCTTAAGAGGGAAGGGGCGGGCGCGCCATAAGGAGATTACCCCCGCATCAGAAGGCCACACCAAGAGGCCGTGGACGAATCTGCCAGCGGGAGTTCCACCTATTTCTTATACTTCTTGATGACCCAGGGCGGTATCTTGTAGGGGACAAGCCCCGGGTACGTGATCTCAGGCGAATCTGCAGTCAGCTTCACCTTGTTGGGCCAGACACCGACCATCTTACCATCCTGCCACTGAACACCCAGGCTGGTCAGGTACCCTGGGCCCCAGGTGAGGTCATGCAACGGTTTACCGTCAGGATCCTTCATGTATTTTACGGTGCCGGAAGGGACCTTGTACACCCGATTCTCCAGGATGGAGACCAGCTTGTCGGGTTTGAGGGTCCCGGCCTCCTCAATGGTCTGCGCAAGTGCGTACTTAATAGCGTCGTACGTAGCCGCGGTGTAGGGCGGCGTCTCGCCGAACCTCTTCACATAGGCGTCAACAAAGGGCTTGGTTAGTTCATTGGTTTCGACCCCGCGGGCATAGGTATTCATGGTAAAAACATAATTGGCCTTGCCCTGGGTGGCCTGCCAGAAACTATCCTTCTGGGCCTCCACATTGATGCCCACCTGCACCGCCGGGATCTTGAGCTCCCCTGCCTGCCGGGCAAAGGGGATCCCCACCGAGGAGGAAAAGATCGTGAAGATGACATGGGCGCCTGAACGCTGGATGGCGGAGAGCTCGGCAGTAACATCCGTGGCCACCGCAGAGGGCCTCCAGGTGCCTACCAGTATCATACCCTGCTGGGGGATGACCACTTCGGTTGTCTTAACCATCGGATCAGCCCACATGGCCTTCTCCGCCACCACGGCGACCTTTATCTTGGGTATTTTTAACTCTTTTTTCAATAGTTCGGCAACGTAGTTCATCTGGATGAAGGCCGTTCGGACAAGGAATCCGGAATGGAAAGGAGAGCCCCGGAAGAAGTACTTGTACGTATCATAGTTCTCGGCCACCCGCGAGCAGAGCTGGGGATGGGCAGCCCCAACGCCGATAAAGATCTTCTTGTGCTCCATGGCGATGTCCTGCATGGCAAGGACCGCCTCGGTCCGGAACCCGCCAACCACGAAGTTCACCTTGTCCTGCGTGACGAGCCGCTCCATGGCATTGGTGGCATCCGTAACGTTGAGGAATTCGTTGGAATCCGCCTGCACTAGCTCGATTAGCATCTTTTTGTCGCCGACCTGGACGCCCCCCTGGGCGTTGATCTCATCCCTGGCCATCACCGCCCCATTCCAATGGCCTATGCCCTGCACGAATTTCATGGGGCCGATCACGCCTATCTTGATCGTCTTGGCCCCCCAGGCAGGGAAACTGATGGTTACAACAAGAAAGGAAACCAATAAGATAACCCATAAAACATGACACTTTTTCATAAAATCCCCTCCTTCTTTGAGAGTTGTGTTGCGTTGCGGGACCCTCTCCCCGCAACTCTGTTCTCTATACCAGGTGCTGTTGGAATTTACAAGCCTTATTTTTCACCTAACGCTACATGGGCAATATTATAGACATAGTTACGAGTCAGGTGGGTAGGAGAGCGTGATGATAGTAAGGGAAAATAGAGGGAATATGGATGCATAAACGACCTTCCGAGGAAGGAGGATAGGGGACGCTCAAGCAACTTGTGAGCCAATGTCCTTTTTCTCTTACCAAAGAAGGTACTTCTTTTTCTATCTTGACACAAAATATGATACGTTGCCGTTCTGAAAGAACCGGGGAACTTATAAAAACGCAGAAAAACTGTTATACTTTGTTGATATTGACGAGTAGGTAAAAATTCTAGGAGCTGAACAATGCAGATGAATAATAATCCTCAATCGCCCAGCGCATTAGACGGCGTCAAGATAGTGGATTTGTCCATACAGATCCCTGGCCCCTATTGTTCCATGATCCTGGCAGATCTGGGCGCAGAGGTCATAAAGATCGAACAGTTTGGCATCGGCGATTTTGCCCGCTTGCTTCCACACCTTTTTAACGGCATTAACCGGAACAAGAAAAGCATAATCCTGGAGTTAAAGTCGCTCAAGGGGAAAGATATATTGTATAAACTTGCCGAGCACGCAGATATAGTGTTAGAAGGCTTCCGCCCTGGAGTGGCCACAAGGCTCGGCGTTGATTATGCAACGCTCAAAGGCATTAATCCTAAGATCATATACTGCTCCATCACAGGATACGGGCAGGACGGTCCTTATAGAAATATATCAGGCCATGACATAAATTATCAGGGGGTTTCCGGTCTCTTGAGTCTAACGGAGGACCTTAAGGCAAGCGCTGACCTCTCCGGCTTGCCGTTGGCGGATATAGCAGGCGGCATGTTTGCGGCCATATCCATATTAACGGCACTGATAAACCGCGCGAAAACCGGCGCGGGGGAATATATCGACGTCTCCATGGCTGCCGGCGTTTTTTCATGGGTAGGCACTTCTCTGCTTTCTGCCCTCAAAGGAGTGAATACTTCGGAATCACTCTATATTCCCCACTATGGGATCTTTAAGACCAAGGATGATAAATTTATAACGCTTGGAATTATTCACGAGGAACATTTTTGGAAGAACCTGTGCTCGGTGATAGAGCTCGGCAAAATGAAAAACCTGAATCTCATGGAGAGGATCGCGCGGCGGGAGGAGGTATTGAGCGCCCTTCAATCGGCTTTCATGACCAAAACAAGAGAGGAATGGATTTCGTTATTGCATGAGGCAGACGTCCCCTGCGGCCCCGTTTTAACAATTGAAGAGAGTTTTTCCGATCCACAGATAATGCACCGCAACATGACATTCGAGACGGAACATCCTGCTGAAGGCACGATCAAGCAGAGAGCCTTCCCCGCCATATTTTCCGATACTCGGTTGCAAAAGAATGTACCTCCGCCTTTATATGGACAACACACAGACGAGATATTGCGAGATCTTGGTTATACAAAGGATGATATTAAGAAATTGAGAGAGGAAAAGGTTATTGCCTAGAGAGTTAGGGGTGGTATCTAGGCTATCTTTTTTTCTTATTAATATATCTTATTTATCAGATGGAGTCATGCAAACGGTAAGGTAATGGCTTTATAATTCACCCCTGTAACTTGGCCAGCTCTTTGGAGCGCTGGGTGGCGGCGGCCACGGCATCCATCACGGCCCCCCTGAACCCTTTGGCCTCCAGCGCGGCGATCCCCGCTATGGTCGTCCCCCCCGGGGATGCCACCTTATCCTTGAGATGGGCCGGGTGCTCGCCATGCTCTGAGAGGAGCCGGGCGGTCCCCAGGACGGTCTGAACCGCCATCTCCAGGGCATCCTTCCTCGGCAGGCCCATGCGCACCCCCCCATCTGCCAGGGCTTCGATGAAGAGGGAAACATAGGCGGGCCCGCTGCCGCTCATGCCGGTGACGGCGTCCATGAGCGACTCGGGTATGATCACCGTCTTGCCCATGGCATTGAATATTTCCCGGGCTATCTCCAGATCTTCCGCAGACACCTCTCTCCCTGGAGAGAGGGCGGTGGCGGACTCCAACGCCAGGGCGGCGATATTCGGCATCGCCCTGACGAGGCGCACGTCCTTTGCCAGGATAGAGGCAATGGCCCCGAGTGAGGCCCCGGCGGCGATGGAGATGAGGAGTGTTGCGGAATCCAGCGCAGGAGCGATCTCCTGAAGGACCCCTTTCAACTCCTGGGGCTTGACCGCGAGGATGATGACCTGCACCTGGGAGGCAAGTTTTCGATTATCCGGGATCGCCTCCACCCCATAGTTCTTCTTGAGGTACGCACGTCTGTCAGGGCGGATCTCACTGACCACGATCCCCTGTGTCATTCCTTTTTGGTGGAGACCCCGCAGGATGGCCTCACCCATATTCCCGGCGCCGATGATTCCGATCTTTTTCTTCTGCATTTCCAACTCCTTCTCAATCATGATTGAGGATTTACTTTATCCCCGCTTACAAAAGACAGGATGCAAGGATTTGAATAATGCCCTATTACGACATCGTTGCACATAACCGATGAATACCCCTCACCTTTCTCCTCTCCCCAGCGGGGAGAGGAGAGATCGAGGATTTATTCTTGTGTATCTCACTAGACCCCTGGAATCCTTCAGAACGAAGAAAAACGTTCGTTGCGGTTTTAGGGTTACCCCCCTGACAGAAGTTTGCAAACGGATAAAGTAAAGACGGAAGCAACTTGAGGCCTTGTTGTCGTGGACTACGTTATAGGTACTAAAAAATGGTGGAGATGGGGGGATTCGAACCCCCGACCCTCACGTTGCGAACGTGATGCTCTCCCAACTGAGCTACATCCCCACATCTTTTCTCTAGGCTCTTCTCACCTCACTCTGCCAGTTGAAAAATGTATCTCATTTTATGTTACATGTCTACCGTAAAATCCTTGCTTCTGTAAGAACTCCTCCAGCTTGGGAGGAACAAGCCCCTGCACCGATTTCCCCTCTGCCAAGTGCTGGCGGACCAGAGAGGAGGAGATCCGGGCCTGTTCAGCGGGGAGCGTAAGAGGCAGGACCTGTGCGGCAAAAGGGCGATTCTCCTCAAGCTCAAAGAGCTCCGTGAGATCTCGCACTTCACATCCCTCTCGATTAGCCACCAGAAATCGGGCCTGGGAGAAGAGCGAGCGCAGGGCCTTATTTCTGTCTTCATAGTACTTGTGGTCGAGGACCCTCACGATGGTGTCATACCCCACGATGAAATAGATCTGCGAATCCCGCCGCGGGTAGACCTTCCGCATGGCCTCGACCTTCTCCAGAAACAGCCCCCGATTGGAGATCCCCAGAGAAATATGGGGATCATCACCGAACAGGGCCAGGAGCATGAGGAGCCTATCCTCCAGGGGGGCGCCAAGGAGTTCTTTATCCATAGCCTGCTGGTCCAAGATCAGCAGGATCTCGTCAAAGGGAACGGCATCCCCCGCCTCCTTGACCAGGGCCTGATGGGCTGATGTCGGGGGATTGAAGGAGGCGGGCAGGACACCCAGCACGCCCCTTTTTTTATTCTGTATCCCCCCCTCGGCCCGTTTTACTATCCGTATGAGGGGAGGGCCTCCCGGCGAAAGGGCGCGCACTGCCTCGCGCAGGCATTGACGGGTGCGGGGATGGTAAGGATCTGTGAGTTCTGGTTTTGACATGGGAGGTGTTTCGCTGGAAGCGGGGCCCGCCATTCCAGGGCCTCAACTGTTGTGTAATGCTGCGCCTTATATCACGTGTCGATCTCCTTGCCGGCACGCTTGTTGACCGTACAAAGAGGGTCACCAGGACTCCAGGTGCCGCCCCGCATCGGCTGCAAGCAGGCGTTGCAAGAGATACAGGGAATAATCGCCTCGGTTCTGCCCGCCCGAGCCTTATGCGGCCAATCGGGATCGGTTACCAGCTGCCGGGCAAGCCCGACGAGGTCGGCCCTGCCGCCTGCCACAATGGATTCAGCCACCTCCGGGAGGTTGATCCGCCCCACGGCCATGACGGGGACGGAGACGGCCTTTTTTATGGCCTCGGCCAAATAGACAAAGGTTCCCATCTTGGCCCTCTTGGTGGGTGAGGCCTCGCGCCCCGTTGGAAGACCGATGGAGACATCGAAGGCATCGACCCCTGCCTGTTCCAGTTCGGCTGCAAAGGATTTACTCTGTTTGATAGTAATACCACCGGCTCGCTTTTCCTCGGCGCCGATCCGGTACAAGAGGGGGAAGTCGTTTCCGACCGTCCTCCGCATAGATTCGACCATCTCAAGACCAAAGCGCATTCTGCTCTGGAGATCGCCGCCGTATTCGTCCGTTCGCTTGTTGTCCGCCCCTGAAAAAAACTGGCAGGGCAGATAGCCATGGGCGCCGTGTACCTCCACGAAATCGAAGCCCGCCTCTTGAGCCGCACCCGATGCCAGGGCAAACTTGTGAATGATGGATCGGATTTCATCCTTCGTCAGCGCCCGCATCGTATCCACAGCCGAAGGCGCCGCCAGTTCACTGCCGGGCATCATGGATGCGCCGTTCCCCGGGGGCACCTGATTGCCGTGCCAGAGCTGGATCCCTATCCGTGCACCGGCATCCCTCACCTCCTCGGTGAAGGATTGCATGCTTTCTATGAACCTGCGCACGCCGTCGGCCCGTCCCCACGCCTCATCGTCGATAAAGAGGTCCACCGAGGTCGCGCACATGATGATGGCGCCCACGCCGCCCCGCGCCCGCTCTAAATAAAAGGCGCGGGCACGCCGGTTTCTGAGCCCCAGCATCAGCTGCATGGCAGGCATCACGATACGGTTTTTGAGCACCATGCCCCGTATGGCTAATGGCTCGAACAACTGCATTGACTGCCTTCCTCTGTGAAGCCGGAGAGGGTCCGGTAGCTCCCTACCCCCCCGCTATGGGATGAAACACGTATATCATTGAACCATCTTTCAGCTCGGTCTCTGCTTTTTGCACCAGACCGTCGACAGCTACAATGCCGCCATCTTCTTTTGATATATCAAGCCGGGCGAGCAGATCCCTCACCCTGGCGCCATGGGGCAGCTCAACCTCCATCCCCTGCTCCGGCTTGTACCCCGGGAAGCGACGGGACAAGAGACCAAAGAGCTTGACCCTTACGTTCATCCGTGCAAATCCTTAAAAGTCAAAGAAGCGATCCATCTCTTCTGTATAATTGTACCATACGCTGGGCCGTGTCACCATCTCGTACTCGCGATGGGAAACCTGCTCCCTCGCCCATAAAACCGCCGTCGCCCAACCTCCCCTATCCTATGCCTTAAAAAACCTTAAAAAACCTTGAGCTTCCGCTCGCTTATTGATATGATTGTCCATCCGGGAAAAGGCGGTGCTGGCCTTATAATTACTTCTCCGCTTCACGCACCAGAAGGAAGGATCCCTGCGCGGGGAGAGATGCCTTTTTCGCAACGATGAAGAAAGAAAAGCTGCCCATCGGAATCTTCGACTCAGGGGTAGGAGGGTTGACGGTCTTTAAAGAGGTTGCCGGCCTTCTACCCCATGAGGACATCATCTACCTGGGGGATACGGCCAGGGTCCCCTACGGGGCTCGCTCCCCCCAGACGATCATCAAGTATTCGCAGGATATCACGAGCTTTCTCCTGCGCCAGGGGATCAAGCTCCTGGTGGTAGCCTGCAATACCTCATCGGCCGTGAGCCTTCCTTCTCTTAAAAAGGCGAATGATATACCAATCATCGGGGTGATCGAACCGGGGGCCAGGCGGGCAGCAGAGATGACTCAGAACAAGCGGGTGGGGGTTATCGGGACCGAGGGGACGGTGAAAAGCCGGGCCTATGAGCAGGCCATCCAAGGAATCGATCAGCGGATCAAGGTCGTCTCTCGAGCGTGCCCCCTCTTTGTCCCCCTGGCTGAGGAGGGCTGGGTGGAGAACGAGGTGGCCCGTCTGACGGCCCAAAGCTACCTCCGTCCGCTCTGTGAGGAGGCAATCGACACCTTGGTGCTCGGCTGCACCCACTATCCCCTCTTAGAAGGCATCATCAGGGAGATCATGGGAGATGGGGTCTGCTTGGTCAACTCAGCCCAGGAGACGGCCAAGGAGGTGCAGAGGGTCCTGGAGGAGGAGAAGCTTGCCGCCCCCGGGAAGAAGAATGAATCATATACCTTCTATGTCACCGATAATGCGGAGCGCTTCATAAGAGTAGGGGAGAGATTCTTGGGAAGGAAATTGCGATCGGTCAAAGAGATAAGCTGATGATCACAGGCCCATACCCTTCTTGATCGCCTGCAGCAGGGCAATATTTTCGGTGTGCCCGGTCATGTGGGCGGTAACCATCCCCTTGATGGAACGATTCAAGAGATAAAAATCCCCGAAGATGTCGAGGATCTTATGGCGGGCAAATTCGTCGGGGAACCTCAGAGTGGTATTCACCACCCCCTTATCGTCCAGCAGGATGATGTTATGCAGATGGCCCCCACCGGCTAAGCCCATCTTGCTGAGCTTTTCCGCATCCCTTAAAAAACCAAAGGTCCGAGCAGGGGCAATCTCTTCCTTGAAGTGCTCCGACCCATCCAAGATAAAGGTATATTCCTGCTCACCGATAGGACGCGGATAATTGAGCTGATACCTGACCCCGAAGGTATCGGCAGGTTCGATATAGATGTATTTACCGCCTGGCGACTCCTCCCCTACCTGATAGCGACGGTCGATCACCAACTCTTCCTGGCCCGCCGTCTGCTGTTCGATCCCCGCCTCCTCGATGATACGGCAAAAGTCGAGGGCAGAGCCGTCCATGATGGGGATTTCGCCGTTGATCTTTATCAAGAGGTTGTTGATACGGTAAGCGTGCAGGACCGCCATAAAATGTTCCACCGTCCTGATAATAGTCCTTCCCTTGGCCACTGATGTGGCGGACTCCGTGGAGCGGACGTAATCCAGATGTCCCGGTACGGCGTGATCTTCGGAGAGATTGCAGAAGATAATGCCGCTGCCCGGGGGCTGGGGTAAGAGAATCATCCCCGTCTTCAGCCCGGAATGAAGGCCGGTCCCATAGAGGACCATGCTTTGCTTGAGGGTGCGCTGAGGCAAAAGACCCGGCTCCAACGTAGTCTCGGCGCGCGGGGACAGACGCTCCTCCGATTCTGCCTGGACGCTTGTCAAGAAGGCGAATTGCTGCTGGCTGCGCTCGTTTTCCCTGAGGAGCCTCTGCAGACGCTTGCTCTCCAGCTTTAACCGACGGTGTTCAAGGGCCTTTTCCAAGATGACCAAGAGGACATCCATGGACAGGGGTTTTTCGATGAAGTCAAAGGCCCCCAGCCTTACCGCCTTGATGGCGGTGGAGATGGTCCCGTGCCCGGATATGACGACCACCGCGCTGTCTACATCGATCTCCTGCAGCCTCTTGAGGACCTCTATCCCATCCATATCGGGCATCCATATGTCCAGCAACAGGGCATCAGGTGCCTCGGCCTGATAAAGCTGCAGGGCCTCCCTCCCATCCCGGGCGGTAATGGTCTGATATCCCTCATCCTTCAGGATGCCGCCGATGGACTTGAGGATGCCCTCTTCGTCGTCCACTATGAGAATCTTCGCCTTCGCCATTCGCCTCTCTTACCTCTCTTCGCGATAACAATCTCTTATAACACAAAGGACCCTTCTGTGCAAAGAAAAAGAGGCTGGGAACATACCGCCATCCAGCCCCTAAGGGGACGGGGACTGCGGGGGTTGTCATTTCCTTCCGATGGTATTAACATACAATTGCCTAGAAAATAGACCACCCAAATCCCTCCCACCCTCCCTTTATAAAAAGGCCGGAGGTGGCTCTTTAGCCAGAGGAGCTCATCCCCCTTTGCCAAAGGGGGATGGAGGGGGATTTTTATAGTTCGAGGGTGACGCTCCGTCATGCCTGAGGTGGCTCTGACCAAAGGGTCACCTCCGGTTTAGCCAATAGATTACTAAGGAAAGCGAGAATGGCCAAGGCGCCCAAGAGCTCCAAGAAGTCCGTCACCAAAGAGCCCGCCGAATTCCAGATCGTGGGAAAAGCGAAGGGTGAGCAATTAGCGCCCTTAGACCCCCTGCGCTTTTACCTGCACGATATCAGCCGGTTTCCCATCCTCAGCGCAGAAGAAGAGCGGGAAACAGCCATCAGGTACCGTGAGTACAAGGATAAAGAGGCCGTCATGAAGCTGGTGGTCTCCAACCTGAGATTGGTGGTGAAGATAGCCCTCGAACACCACCGTTACTGGACCAGCAATCTGCTGGACCTCATCCAGGAGGGCAACGTGGGGCTCATGCAGGCGGTTACGAGATTCGACCCCTATCGCGGGGTGAGATTCACCACCTACTCCTCCTTCTGGATCAGGGCCTACATCCTGAAGTTCATCATGGATAACTGGCGGCTGGTGCGCATCGGCACCACGCAGGCCCAGCGAAAGCTCTTCTTCGACCTGAAAAAGGAAAAGGAGAGATTGGAGCACATGGGCTTTGATCCAATCCCCAAACTGGTAGCTGAAAACTTAAACGTAAAAGAGGATGAGGTGGTCTCCATGGGCCAGCGGATGGAGATGGCGGATATCTCCCTCGACACCCCGGTGGGAGGAGACGAGTCCCGCACCACCTACGGGGAGCTCCTTTCGGCGGCAGTACCCGCCCTCGATGAACGGCTGGGGGATGCAGAGCTCAAGCAGCTCTTTGCCGAGAAGTTACGGGAATTCCGCCTCTCACTCGATGGGAGGAGCCAGGAGATCTTCGAGAAGAGGATGTTGGCTGAGAAGCCTTTGACCCTGCGTGAGATCGGTCAAAAGTATAATATCTCTGCGGAACGGGTGCGACAGATAGAGGAAGAGATATTGGTGAAGGCAAGGGAGTTTCTGCGGCGGGAGATCCCCGATTTCGATACCTATAAGGGGGATAGCCTCAACCTCCCCGATTGATTGCATGAGCCTCAAAGATCACCAGCCGTATGGAGCGTTATGGCCTTGATCCGTGAATCCTTGGAGGAGATAGAAAAGCGGATCCTCTCCCCCCATGCCCGGCTGAGCAGTAAAACGAAGGGCAGGGTGCGGGCGGAACAGGAATGCGACCTTCGCCCGTCGTTCCAGCGGGACAGGGACAGGATCATCCACTCCAAAGCCTTTCGCCGCCTCAAGCACAAGACCCAGGTCTTTCTCTCCCCTACCGGCGATCACTATCGTACCCGGTTGACCCATACCCTGGAGGTCTCTCAGATCGCCAGGACCATCTCCAAAGCCCTCCGGCTCAACGAGGACCTCACCGAGGCCATCGCCCTCGGGCACGACCTGGGCCATACCCCCTTCGGCCACGCCGGCGAGGAGGCACTCGATCAGATCGCTCCCCATGGATTCTCCCACACCGACCAGAGCCTGCGCGTCGTGGACCTGCTGGAGCGGGAGGGGAAGGGCCTGAACCTCACCCATGAGGTAAGGGACGGGATCACTAAACACTCCAAGGCCAAAGGGGATGTCATCCCTCGCCACCCCTCGGACAAGGCCGCTACCATCGAAGGACAGGTGGTGAGGGTAGCGGACATCATCGCCTATGTCAATCATGATTTGGATGACGCCATCAGGGCCGGGGTGATCGATGAGCAGGATATCCCCAAGGAGTGCGCCCGAATCTTCGGCAGTACCCATGGAGAGAGGATAGATGCCATGGTGAGGGATACCATTTATGCCACCCTCGCCTCCCAGGGAGATGAATTTTCACTCACCATGAGCCCGCAGATACTGAACGCCGTGGTGACGCTCAGGGACTTCCTCTACGATCGGGTATATGACGCCGGGGTGGTGCACGGCGACTTTATGAAGGCCTCCAAGATCTTGATAGAGCTCTATGAGCGGTTCACCGCGGATATCGGCTTCTTTTTGAAGGAGATCGGCAGGGATGAGCTCTACGATACCGACGAGAGGTGTGTGTGCGATTACCTGGCCGGGATGACCGACCGATACGCCTTTAGTCTCTACGAGAGGATATTCCTCCCGCGCCCCTGGCTGATCGTGTGACTAAGGAGAGAGACAATGCTGGAGAATGCGCTCGATAAGATCGCGGAACAGATCATCGCCCTGGACGAGGCCTCTTTGACGCAGCTGCGGAAGCTGTACCTGGACAGGCTCTTTCACTTCGAGCCGACCAAGGAATGGGAAAAGGGGGTGATCATCTACTTCATCATCAACGGCGTAATCGCCAAGAATAACCTCTTCAACCACCATATCTTGGAAGGACAAAAAGGGGAAACAAAAAAAAGACCTGAAGAAAAAGGCCCACAGGGAGGAAAAGGGAAGGGGAGGCTGAAGGTTATAAAATAAACTGCCGGAGATAAAAAGGGGACAGACTACTTTTTGAAAATAGTTAAGGGACAGGGCTGGAAAAGTAACCTGTCCTTTTTTTCCTACTATCAAACCCCAACCAACATGTCAACTTATAATTTTATGGACGTCCCCCAAATTCTCCAAATTCTCCGAAGTCATTCTAATGAATTCTAATATTCTCCATGTTCTAATATGGCGATACTTTTGAGACTATAGATATTATTTTTGATATTATCCATTCTCTTCCAATAAAGAAGACAATAAGAGAGATAGCGGCTAATGATAGGGCAAAAAAGGTCCATTTTTTTGTGTTATTAAGAGAGTACTCTAAAATTTTTAATGCTTTACGAATTCCTTCTAGCGCATATGGATCTTGTATTATCCCGTGAATGAAGAAAGTACTCTTTTCGGATTGAAGATAATCTACTTTTTTATCTGGGAATATGAGCCTTGCTCTTAATATAAATTTTTGAGCTTTTTGCTCAGATATACTTCCATCGGGCCGATAATTTGAGGTCGTTTCTGCGTTAAAATTGAAACGACTGCCTTCCATCCCTTCAGATAAATATAGAAAAACATCAAACCCCCCCTGTTTTATTTCTGGATCGAACCATTTGTTAACAGGAACTTCTAGATTTTTTATGTCAAGCACCTCACAGTCTTTTAGATATAATTTTTTTTCAAAATATGATTGCTCAAAACTATAAGTTTTACTTTCCGCTGCTGGAAATAGTTTATCTAGGACTGAAGTAATTTTAAAAGAATATCGGAATAGCCTAAATTTTCCTGCATTTATAGGTTGTTCTGTGAATTCAATGGATATCACTGTACCCAATGATGTTTTGGGCGAAGGGAAAGCCTTAACTATATTTTCTGTAGATACTTCAACGTTTTTGAAAAAATCATATGAAACCGTTCCTTGAGTCTTTTCTGGATTAACAATGTTGATTTCATAACCCCCATCTGAAAGTGCGCCGGCATTAAGAATGTATGCTTCATCTAAGCATGTAGAGGAAAGATCAATTAAATCAAAAACATTACGGAAGGGTACAAGCATTCTTATTCCGCTTAGGGATTCGCTATTGTCTTTTACATAAATGATAAATGTTCTAATACAAATTAAATCGCCGCTTTTTTCTAGCCAAATTCTATCAACAAATTTTGCGATCTCACAATTACAGTTTTGGTTTTTATTCGGTTTGAAAAAAGCTACAAGCATCATTACCTCCTACAAAATGAAGGGACCCATATAATATAGGTCCCTTTTGGGAAATTTGTATGTATTAATTGGTTACCCTCCATCTCCATCTTCACAATAATTATGCACCTTCATCCTCCTTGTTGTTTCGGTTTGACATCGGGTAATATCATACTACTCTCGGTTTACACTCATATTATTAGTATTCAAAGTAAAGATGTCAACAACCAAATTGAGGTACTACCAATTATCAGGTAACATATTGTCATATTAATTGGTCTTATTGCCTATATTTTTTTCAAGTGTATAGCTCCGTTTTTTTATGCATAACATTTAATACACGACTATCTCGTTTGCTCTTAGCATAGGTATATATTATAGCATGTGTACAGATAGGGAGAAAAAAATGCTTTAAAAATCAAGAAGGTGAGAGTATATAAAATAAAAAAGGGGGAATAAGAATATCTTCCCCCTCACTTACATCTATATTGCTGGACAGGAAACTGCCGCTTTGCGATCCCCTACCATTTAGATATCTCTATGGATGGGATGTCGCATTCCGACACATCCCGCATTCCCTGATTTATGCAAAGTAGAGCGGGATCATTCCTCTCCCACCCCCGCCACAAAGACGGCGGGATCTTCGAGAGGGGAGAGGAGTCATTATCTCCTCCTGCTTGCGACTGTTAACCTGTTCATGGCCCGTTCCAGGGCCGCCACGGAGGTGTAGTATTCCTTATCCTCGGAGCTCAGTTGCTTCAAACCCCGCTCGGCCCGCTCCTTGGCCCGCTTGGCCCGCTCCACGTCTATATCCGTGGGCAGCTCCGCAGCCTCGGCTAAGATGGTGACCCTATCGTGCAGCACCTCCACAAAGCCCCAGGCCACAGCCATATGCTGCGGCGTCTTCCCTGCGCGGTACATGATTTCGCCGATCTTTAAGGTGGTAAAAAAGGGCGTATGTCCGGGCAAGACCCCGAACTCCCCCTCTGCCCCGGGGGCCGTGAGTTCTTCCACCTCCTGGCTCAGCACCAGGCCATACGGGGTTACCACCTCCAAGAGGAAATTAGCCGCCATCACTCCCGCTCCTACTCAGCAGCCCTCAGTTTCTTTGCCTTCTCCTGGGCCTCTTCGATGGTCCCCACCATGTAAAAGGCCTGCTCGGGGATATCATCGTGTTTGCCCTCCACCAACGCCTTAAACCCCTTAACGGTCTCCTCCAGCTTCACATATCTTCCCTTTGTGCCGGTGAACTCCTCGGCCACGAAGAAGGGCTGGGAGAAGAATCGCTGGATCTTTCTCGCCCGAGACACAGTCAGCTTGTCGTCTTCGGAGAGCTCGTCCATACCGAGGATGGCGATGATGTCCTGCAGGTCCTTGTACTTCTGTAGGATACGCTGGACCTCCCGGGCCACCCCATAGTGCTCTTCGCCCACAACCTGCGGGTTGAGGATCTTGGAGGTGGAGTCGAGGGGGTCCACCGCCGGATAGATCCCCAGCTCGACGATCTGTCGGGAGAGGACGGTGGTGGCGTCGAGGTGCGCGAAGGTGGTGGCCGGGGCGGGATCGGTAAGATCGTCCGCCGGCACATAGATGGCCTGAACCGAGGTGATGGAACCCTTGGTGGTGGAGGTGATGCGCTCTTCCAATTCCCCCAGGTCCGTGGCCAAGGTCGGTTGATACCCTACTGCCGAGGGCATCCTGCCCAGCAGGGCCGAGACCTCGGAGTTGGCCTGGGTGAAGCGGAAGATGTTATCGATGAATAAGAGGACGTCCTGACCCTCCTCGTCGCGGAAATACTCGGCAGCTGTCAGGGCCGAGAGCCCCACCCGCGCGCGGGCACCGGGGGTCTCGGTCATCTGCCCGAATACGAGAGCCGTCTTATCCAGTACCCCTGAGCCCTTCATCTCCAGCCAGAGGTCGTTGCCTTCCCTGGTGCGCTCTCCCACGCCTCCGAAGACGGAAAACCCACCATGCTGGGTGGCTATGTTGTGGATGAGCTCCATGATGATCACCGTCTTGCCCACCCCGGCGCCGCCGAAGAGACCGACCTTGCCGCCCCTGGGGTACGGTTCTAAGAGGTCGATTACCTTAACCCCCGTTTCCAGGAGCTCCACAGTGACGTTCTGGTCCACAAAGGAGGGGGCGGGACGGTGAATGGCGTAACTCTTTTTGGTAACGACCGGTCCGCCCTCATCCACGGGTTCGCCGATGACGTTGAGGATCCGGCCGAGGACCTCCTTGCCCACGGGTATGGCGATGGGGGCGCCGGTATCAACGGCCTTCATCCCCCTGACCAAGCCGTCGGTGGTGTCCATGGCCACACACCTGACCGTGTTCTCCCCGATGTGCTGGGCCACCTCGGCCACCAAGTTCTCTTCCTTATCGTTTATCCGGGGATTGGTGAGCCTGATGGCGTTATAGATGGAGGGGAGTTCCCCTTCACCGAACTCGACGTCGATGACCGGTCCGATTACCTGTATAATCTTTCCTTCTGCCGACTTGCCTTTCTTCATCTTCCCAACCTTCCTCCTTTTCCTTGATACTATGATACTATCTCAGAGCCTCTACACCGCCGACGATCTCCATCATCTCCTTGGTGATAGCACTCTGGCGCGCCTTGTTATACACGAGGGCGAGCTTCTCCATCATCTCCTGGGCGTTCTCCGTGGCAGCTCCCATAGCCGTCATCCTCGCCCCATGCTCCCCCGCCATCGATTCGAGCAGGGCCCGGTATATCTGGACCTCCACATATCGAGGGAGAAGCTCGGAGAGGATGGCGTCGGCCGATGGCTCATAGATGTATTCCACCGGGTAGTAATCGGATTCCACCTCCAGGGGCTCTATGGGGAGGAGATCCTTGACCATCACCCGCTGGACCAGGGGCGAGCGAAACTCGTTGTAGACCAGAAAGACCCCATCAATGGTCTCCCTTGTATAATCCTCTACCAGATCCTTGCCGATGACGGCCGCCGCTTGATAGTCGATCTCCCGAAATCTGCCGGCATAGTCCCTTATGATAGAAACGTTCCTCCTGCGAAAGTAGTCCAGCCCCTTTCTCCCCACCATGGTGAGGGAGATCTCCGCATAGACCGTGCGCTTCTCCCGCATAAACCGCTCCACCTGCCGGAAGACATTCTGGTTGAAGCTCCCGCACAGCCCCCGATCAGTGGTGATGGCCAGCAACTCCACCCGCCGCATCTCCCGGCGCACGAGCAAGGGGTGGGTCTTGGAATCGGTCCTGAGGCTCAGGCTCTGCATGACCTCTCTCATCTTATCGGCATACGGACGCGCCTCAACGATCCGCTCATGGGCTCGCCGCAACCGGGCAGCCGCCACCATCTTCATGGCCCGGGTAATCTGCTGGGTGCTCTTGATACTGCCAATCCTGCGGCGCAGGGCCTTAAGGCCGATCATCTTGGCTCACTCCTCTTATGGGACGAATACCTGTTTGAACCCTTCCAGGACCTTCTGGATCTTCTGATCGAGCGCCTCATCCAGCGCCTTCTTTTTCTCGATCTCCGTGAGGATATCGGCGTGTTTGTCCTCAATGAACTTGTACAACTCCTGCTCATACCGTTGCAGCACAGACACGGGGTAGCTGTCCAGAAGGCCATTGACCCCGGCATAGATGACCAAGATCTGTTTGGCCACCGTCAGGGGTTGATACTGCCCCTGCTTCAAGATCTCCACCAGGCGCTCACCCTTGGCCAGCTGGGCCTGGGTCGCTTTATCGAGGTCGCTGCCGAACTGGGCAAAGGCGGCCATCTCCCGATATTGAGCCAGGTCCAGACGCAGAGAGCCTGCCACCTGCTTCATCGCCTTGATCTGGGCGTTGCCGC
>Ga0299912_10000168_pt1 | contig 68452 bp, 53 predicted proteins | sample RVTome_2_FD_207667 | JGI IMG/M metagenome (GOLD analysis project Ga0299912, IMG submission 207667) | Soil microbial communities from uranium-contaminated site in the Upper Colorado River Basin, Wyoming, United States - RVT95D214 (version 2) ... | reverse complement strand
GAAAAGACACGAAGGGACACGAATAATCCCGGAAAATGCAATTAGGATTTAACCACAAAGACACAAAGGCTCTAAGTCAGAATGATTTCTTGCCGATTCGGCTGGGATTTTCTTCCTGGTCAAAGTTGACCGCTCACGCCGGTAACCCGTGGTCTCAACCCGTTTATTCTTGGTGTATTTGTGCCTTTGTGGTTAAAAATCTTTGAAAAGACACGAAGGGACACCAAGAGGAGGAAAGGAAGGACTAAACACCAAGGCACAAAGGCTCAAAAAGGGGAAGAAGAAGGAATTATCCACGAAAAGATTCAATGGGGCACCAAGCAAATTCTGTTTTTTCCTGCCGCTTCCGCCCCCAAAAGCCGTCCTCCCTCGCCCAAAAACTGCAACATTTCTACATATAATAGAGGGGCTAAATGAACTGGGTGAGTCCAAAATCAAAGACCGGCAGTTTCAATCTAACTGCCTGTTTTTGCACTATTTTTAGTATCGCCCTTTGGTTCCTGTTCGCCATTGCTCGCGGCCCGGCCAGGATAAAACAGCGGGTCTTTCCGGTCAATCTTTCCATTTCTGTCCAGCCCGGCTTAACATTTCTTGCAGTTCCCCTTGCTTCCTCAATCTTTCCCGCCACTTCTCTTCCCAACATACGAAATACGACATACGACATACTTTCTTCAAACGTCCCCCCATTCTGCACGCCAACCACCCCATTCTGCACAGCAACCACCCCATTCTGCTCAGCAACCACCCCATCTAACGCGGCAACCACCCCAGGGTTTCCAGCTTGAGCACCATCTATCCCGGTCCGCCGACCCCCGAACCACCAACCGCCAACCGAAAGAGGCAGGAGGCTTGAGGCATGAGGCCAGAGGCTTGAGACCTTGAACCTGAGCTTGAAAAAAATAATCCACGAAGCACACGAAGGAGCACGAAGAGGAATTTCCTCTTCCCCGGCCCCAAAAACCTTGACCGGATAAATTTCAAGGCGTATAGTTGAGAAAACTTTGGCCCAAGAGGAGTAATGATCATGGCCGACCCGAAACCACCCAAAGGCGCTACAACCGCAACTCCAGACCCCGCTCTGATCCCGCCCCGGATGACCGTGCTCAGCGACACGGCCGTCGAAGCCTACCAGAACGAACAATTCGATCTCCTCACCAAGCTCGGCCCGGTCTATGATATCCTCCGTCATCCCAATACCAAAACCCCTCTGGCCATTGCCATCTACGGCGACTGGGGAACCGGGAAAACCACGGCCATGCGCGTGCTCCAAAGTATGCTCAAAAAATGGAACGAGGAAGGAGAAGCCAAAGACAAAGTCCTGGTCCGGCCGGTCTGGTTCGATCCCTGGAAATACTCGGAACGCGAAGACGTCTGGCGGGGCCTGATTGCGGAGGTCATCATCGAAAGCACCAAGATCGAGAATATTGATGAACGCCAACTGATTACCGCGGCCAAACAGTTTAGCGGGTTTCTGGGGCGCGGCTTCCTCCATGCCCTGGCCGGGCTCAAGCTAAAAGCCAAAGCCGGGACCTTGGGAACCGGCGTTGAGGCGGAATATAGTTTTTCAACTCTGCGTGAAATCGGCGAAGAATTCACCAAGACGGTCCATCCGGAAAAAGCCTATCTCAATGAGTTCGAGTCCACCTTGAAAAAATGGCTGGAGGACACTCTGGGCAAGGACGGCAAAAAGCGCATGGTGGTTTTTGTTGATGACCTTGACCGTTGCCTGCCGAAAGTGGCCCTGGAAGTCCTGGAAGCATTCAAGCTCTACCTCAGCATGCCCAACCTCGCCTTTGTCTTTGGTCTGGATCGGACCGTGGTGGACGATTTCATTAAGAAGCATTACCTGGAACACGGCGTCAAGGAGATCAAGGCCAAAAAATACCTGGACAAGATGTTCCAGGTCGAGATCAACATCACCCCCAGCGAAAAGCAGGTCAACGAATACTACGACAAGCAGATTTCTGAACTGAATAAGCTTACCGAGGAAGGGTATTGGGACAGCAAACTTTCCGAAGACCACCGCAACATTCTGGACGAGATCCTCCGCAGATACTCGGCCCACAATCCCCGCGAGGTCAAGCGGCTCCTCAACAGCGCCCTGATCCACGGCGCTTCCGCCATGCAGATTCCAGGCTCTGATGAAATGACCCGCTTTGCCCAGGGCGTCCAGGTGTTCTTGATCATGAAGGTTCTGGAGTCCTTCCACGAAGTGGGCGGCGTCTGGGCGGGAAAAGAGGAAGGCCTGGATTTCTTTGACCAATGGTCAACGATTGCCCTAAAGCTTGCCAAAGAACTTAATTACGTAAAACCTCCGCCGGTGCCAATGGCCGATAAGACCTTGAAAAGTGTGGAGGATGAAGCAACTGAAGAAGAAGGATTAGCAGAAGTGCATCCTCCTTATCAGGCTTTCTATGAAACCTGGATGAAGTTGGGTCGAAAACAATTGTCCGACCTGGTTCAGGGCCCCTACCTCTGGGAATTGATGCACATCGAATTCTCTAGAGAAGTGGCAAGTCACACGGCAGGCCTGACCGTCGCCAAACCCGAGCCGCCCTCCCCTCCTCCGGCCATGCCTCCAGTTATCGCCAAAGCCGTGGCCAGAACCCTAGGAAAGCCCTCTGAAGAACTCACGCTAGAAGAATATATGAATCTTAAAAACCTTGATCTAAGTGGCACTGACATATCAGACCTTCCCCATTTAAAGGTATTAAGCAGCTTACAAATTCTTGATCTAAGCGATACAAACATTGCCGACATCTCTCCTCTCCAAGAGCTAACCAGGCTCGAACATTTGAATCTCTATGATACTAAGGTAAGTGACCTTTCCCCCCTAAAGAGTCTGAACAGTCTGAAATATCTCGCTCTTTGGAATACTTACGTTTCTGACATTTCTCCCCTGAAAGGGCTGACAAGCCTGAAAGTTCTTAGTCTCTGGAGTACCAAAGTTGCAGACCTCTCTCCCCTCCAAGGACTGAACAATCTCCAAGAACTCTCTGTTAACATTACGAACGTTTTCGACATCTCTCCGCTCCAAGGCCTCACCAGCCTGCAATATCTTGATTTGAATAGGACAAAAGTTGCCGACCTCTCTCCGCTTAAAGGACTAGCCAATTTGCAGGAGCTTAATCTTGGCAAGACGAAAGTTACCGACCTCTCCCCTTTAAGAGGGCTTAACAGTTTGCAAATTCTTACTTTGTACACCCTTCCATTGGCTGATCTTTCCCCTCTAAAGGGGTTGACTAGCCTAAAAAAGCTCGATCTCACGGGAACTCAGGTTAGCGACATTTCCCCGCTAAAGGAGCTTATCAGCCTCAAAGACCTAAATCTCAATGTAACTCAAGTTTCCGACCTCTCCTCACTAAAGGGGCTGACTAGCCTGAAAAAACTTGCTCTAAGAAATACAAATGTTGATCAGGAGAAAGTTGATGAGCTTCAACAAGTTCTCCCCAATTTAAAAATCGATTCAACACCTATTGAGATTGAGATTGGGGTCAGATCTAAACATAAAACATAATCAGCAGTGGACAGGGAAGAAGAGGCATTAGACCTTAAGCTTGAGGCTTTAGTTTTCAGAACAAGAAAATCTGTCCTCGACCCCGAGCGCTCGGACCGAGGGGCGTAATCTGCGGATGTTCTCTTTCAAAATGCTTCAAGCCTCTCCGCTACTGTTTTTTTACTGGCTTTCCGTCCGGCTTTGGTTTATGCTAAGTTCAAACCGAGGAGATTGAAAAAATGACCGACCAGATGCTGGAGGGGTTGACCCAGATAATCATCTCGCTCAAGCCTTCGGAGCGGCGGAAGCTCTGGGGCCGCTTGCTCCGGAGCCGAGCGCTCAGCGAAGACGAGCAAGATGTCCTGCTGATCGAGACCCGGCGGCCGGAGCCTTCTCGGCCCTATGCCGAGATCAGGCGCGAACTGGCGAAGATCGGGGTCAGATCTAAACATTAAACATAATAAGCAGTGGACGGGGAAGAAGAGGCATTAGACATTAGGCTTTGGGCTTTAGTTTTCAGAACAAGAAAATCTGTCCTCGACCCCGAGCGCTCCCCTCGGCCTGAGCACTCGGGACCGAAGGCGGACCGAGGGGCGTAATCTGCGGATAATCTCTTTCTTTCTGAGGCCTAAAGCCTGAAGCCTAAGGCCTCTTCATGTGCTTTGCTTTTTGCCTCCCGGCTCCATGTCAATCGTGTCCGGCGTAACGCCCTCTCGTTCCAGGACCAGCTTGATCACGCGCTGGGTCTCGGTTTTGGGGAGTTCTTTGAGGAAGCGGAAGTAGCGGGGAATGGCGAATTTGGCCAGGCGCTCTTGCAGGAACTCGAGCATCTGCTTGGGATCAATGGTCTTGCCCTCCACCGGCACGATCGCGGCCATGACGTCGTCTTCCGCCAGCTCCGAGGGCACCGCGTAAACCGCGCATTCGAGCGCGTCCGGATGCTGGAGGATGGCGTTTTCCACTTCATAGCAGGAGATGTTCTCGCCCCGCCGGCGGAGCGACTCGGTCTTCCGGCCGACGAAGTAGAGGTAGCCTTTCTTGTCGGCATAAACCAGGTCGCCGGTATGGAGCCATCCGTCCCGGATTTTGTCCGAGGTGGCCTTCTCGTTCTTGTAATACTCCACGGCCTTGGCCCGGTCGCCCATCCAGGCGATCAGCTCGCCCGGCCGGCCCAGGGGCACGTCCTTCATCTCTTCGTCCACCAGCCGGCACTTGGCGCCGATGGGTTTGCCCAGGCTTCCGACCGGGGCCTGGCCCCAGTTCATGATGATCAGGCCGCCGCCGTCCACCGCGCCGTAACCCTCCACGATCTCCACCCCGAACCTTTTCTCGAACGGCTCCCACATGTCGGCCGGGCAGGCCGCGCTCAGCACGTAACGCACCTGGTGCTGGCGGTCGGCGGGTTTCTCCGGCTGCTTCATCAGGATCGGCATCATCGCGCCCAGGCCGTTGAACACGGTGGCGCCCGAGGCCCGCACCTCATCCCAGAACCGGCTGGCGCTGAACTTTTCGAAGAGCGCGACCTGGCAATCGGCGTGGAGGGCGTTGGTCAGGGTCAGGAGCAGAGCGTTGGCGTGGAACAGGGGCAGGCAGGTAAAATAGACGTCGGTGGGCTTGAGCAGGGCCCGGGAGAGGATGCCCATGATCTTGAGGTTGGTCCGGCCGTAGCGGGTGGCCACGCCCTTGGGCAGCCCGGTGGTGCCGGAGGTATACAGGAGCAGGCAGGGATCCCCCTCGCGCGCGGCCGCGGCCGGCTTGTCTTCGCTGACTCCCGCCTGAAAAGCGCCGTCGAGCAGAAGCCGGCCCTGGGCAATGGGCGCCTCGGAATTCTCTATTGGGTTCACGATCACCAGGGGCGCGGCAGCCAGTTTGTCTTTGACTTTTTCGTAAAAGGGCAAAAGGTCCTGGTCCACGCAAAGGAACTTGGCCTCGGAATGGTTGAAGATGTGGGCCAACTGGTCGCCCCGGAGCGCGACGTTGACCGGCACCGCGCATAGCCCCAAGCGTTGGGTGGCGAAAAAGACGTCCAGCCAGCGCGGCGAGTTCTTCATCAAGATGGCGAGCGCCTGGCCCGGACCGGCGCCTTGGGCCAGGAGGAAATTGGCCATGCGGTTGGCGTTGCGGTCCATCTGAGCGTAGGACCACTTCCGGCCGCGGAAGATCAGGAAGGGACGATCCTTGTTCTTTTTCGCCTTTTCTTCCAGCAGGTCGGCGTGATTGAGGTCCTGGGCAAAAGTCGGCCGGCCGCTCTTGCGGGTCAGCCGGAAGGTTTCGGCCAAGGTGCCGCGGCGGTATTCATCGGCCAGGGTGGCGAGCAAGGACCGGGCGACGGACAGGCCGAGGGTGGAGGTTTTCATGGGTCAGACTCCTGTGTCGTTGTGTATCGTATTCAGTATTCCGTATTTTGTATTCAGTATTCTGTATTCCGTATTATTTATTTTAATTATAAATTACTGAATACAACATACAGTATACGTAATACGCAACACTAAATACGAACTCCGTCCCTCCCCGGAGGCGCTCATTCCTCCTGCCGGAGGATGTCGGCGATCAGCTCCAGCCTTTTCAACGGGGCCGCGCCGAAGATGCCCTCGATCTGCTTGGCGTCGCGCATCCGTTTCTCCTGGCCGTAGTCCTGCATGTAGCCGTAGCCGCCCAGGACTTGCACGCCGTCGGAGGTGGCGCGGCTGGCCGCTTCCGAGAGCAGGATCAGCCCGGCGTCGGAGACCGGCCAGGGCCGTTTCTGGTCGGCGGCTTGGGCCATGCTCATGACCAGGGCCTTGCCCGATTCCAGGACCACGGCGAGGTTGGCGAGGAGCAGCCGGACCAGGTCATATTCCACGATCATCCGGCCGCCCTGGTAGCGTTCCTTGGCATAGTTTTTCGCCGTTTCAAACGAGCCGGCCACCACGCCCACGGAGAGCGCGGCCACCGCCGGCCGGAAGTCGGCGGCCAGCGCCGGATAAACCGCGTCCGCGTCCGGGCAAAGCTGGCTCTCCGCCCCCACCTCCACCCCGGCCAGGTCCACGTCCGCCACCGGGCAGTTGCGCAGCCCCAGGCTCAAGACCGGCTCGCCCACGCTCACGCCTTTGGCCCGGGCATCCACCGCAAAGAAAGCGACTTTGTTGGTCCCCTTCACTTCCGCGGGCAGGATCAGGGCCTGGGCCACCGGCGCCAGGGCCAGGTATTCCAGCTTGCCGGCCAGCACCCAGCCCCCGCCCTTTTTCTCCGCGCTGACCGTCCGGGGCAGGTCCGTTGGCAGGACATAGGCCGGGAAAGCCAGGAGCGGCGAGCGCAGATATTTATCAATCACCGGAGCACTCCCCCACTGCACCAGGGCCGCCTGGGCCATGGTGTGGACCAGGATGACCGCGGCAAAGCTGGCATCGGCGCGGGCGAGCTCCTCCAGGATCTGGCAGAGCACGGCCATGCCCTGGCCGGAGCCGCCCAGCGCTTCCGGGACCATCAGCTTGAACAGGCCCACTTCCTCGGCCTTTTTGAGCGCCGGGTCGTTAAACGCGGCATAGGGATAGTCGTCCAGGTCAATGGCCTTGGGCTCCAGCTCTTTTTTAGCGAAGCGGGTCGCCAGTTCCTGGAAGGCCGACAGGTCCGATAGGCTGGCTGAACTCATGATTTCCTCCTCCGGTTAAAACACTTCCACCCCGGGCAGGCGCCGGGCAAAAGCGTGCTTGAACATGTTCAGACGATTCAGTTGATTGGTGCCCTCGAAGATCTGGAGCAGCTTGGCGTCGCGGAAGACCTTTTCCACTCCCTGGTCGTGGCGAAGGCCGGCCTGGGCCAGAAACTCCACGGCCAGTTGGCAGTTCTCCATGGCCATGTCCGAGCCGACCACCTTGGCCATGGAGGACATGAATTGGATGCGCGCGTTCTGCTCCGGCGGCAGGTCAATCATCCGGTCGAGCATCTTCTTGCGGAGCCAGGTCGAGGTGAAGATCTTTTGGACGCCCCGGCTCTGGAAAATTTTTCTGACCAGATCGCTGTTCATGAACCCGGGCATGGCCCCGGACATCCCTCCGCCGCCCAGGTTGGTCATGATGGCGAACTGGGCTTCGAAGTAAACCGAGCGGGCCACCATCACGTTCATGAACATGTTGGTGAGCATGGCCTGGGCCCACTGCTGGTGGATCAAGGTCCGGCCCTTGTGCTTGACCCGCCTGGCCAGGGCGAGCGCCCGCTCCAAAGCGCCCCGGGCGGTGCCGGTGGACATGGCGCCCACCGCGGTCCGGGTCAGGCCGAGCACGCCTTCCAGCAGCGCCTTGAACTGGCCCCGGTATTTAGGCTCGGAAAACTCGAGCGCGGACATGGCGATGTTCTCGTCGGGCACGAAACAGTCCTCGAAGATCAGCTCGCTGGCCGGGCCGGCCCGCTGGCCCATCTTGCGCTCCTTGCGGCCCAGGGAAAAGCCCTTCGCATCCGTGGGCACCAGGAAACAGCCGTAGGTATTGACCGCGTCTTTGATGTCAAAAGGCATCAGGATGACGTGGTCCGCGGCCATGTGGCCGGTGCTGATAAAGACCTTGCGGCCGTTGAGCACGGCCCCGCCCGGCACCTTCCTGGCCTGGCAGCTGAGCCGGGCCTTGGGATACAGCTCGATCTCCTCCACGTCGGTGCCCGCCGCCGGCTCGGTGATCGCGCAGTCAATCACATACGGCTTTTCCTTGCTCTCGTTCTCCACGATCTTCTGCGCCACCCGCTGCACCACTTTCATGTTGAAGGTCATCAGCAAGGCCACCAGGCCCAGGCCGTGTCCGCCGAGCATGCCGGAATAGGCGGCGTCCACCGCGGCCATCTCCTCGGAGTTGGGCATGGACAGGCCCGCGCCTTTGCCCGAGCCGCCCATGATCTTGGGGATGAAGTTGGAGAGGCGGCCGTGCCGGGCCGCCAGCCGCAGCAAGTCCCAACTGATATAATGCGGGTCCGCCGCGTGCTTGCGGTCTTCGGCCAGGGCTACCGGCGCGATGACTTCCCGCAAAAACTTCCGCTCTTCCTGCCAGGCCTGCCGGGTCTGCGTGATCAGCTTGGGATCATACTTCTGCAAAGCCATCAGGCTGAAGAAGTTGTCCTCAAAACTGAACAGGTCGTCGCGGTCCAGGTCCAGAGTGGCCATGGCGCGATCCTAAAAAACTTCCACCCCGGGCAGGTGCCGGGCAAAAGCATGCTTGAAGATGTTGAGCCGGTTCAGTTGGTTGGTGCCCTCGAAGATCTGGAGCAGCTTGGCGTCGCGGAAGACCTTTTCCACCCCCTGGTCGTGGCGCAGGCCGGCCTGGGACAAAAATTCCACGGCCAGTTGGCAGTTTTCCATGGCCATGTCCGAGCCGACCACCTTGGCCATGGAGGACATGAATTGGATGCGGGAATTGTTAGCCGCGGGCATGTTCAAGAGCTGGTCGAGCATGACTTTGCGGACCGGCTTGGAAAACAGGAGCTTCCGAAACCATGCGCTCTGGAAGACCGCTTTGCTGACCGGGTTATTCAAGACCCCGGGCATGGACTGGTTCAGTCCGCCGGTCATGTTGGCCATCAGGGCAAAGGTGGACTCGAGGTAAACCGAGCGGGCCATCATCACGTTCATGAACATATTGGTGAGCATGGCCTGGGCCCATTGCTGGTGGATCAGGGTGCGGCCCTTGTGCTTCTGGGTCTTGGCCAGGGCGAGCGCCCGCTCCAAGGCGGCCCGGGCCGTGCCGGTGGACCAGGCGCCGACCGCGGTGCGGGTAACGCCCAGCACGGTTTCGAGCAGCAGCTTGAACTGGCCCCGATACCTGGGCTCGGGGAACTCCGCGGTGTCCATGACGATGCTTTCCTGGGGCACGAAGCAGTCCTCGAAGATCAGCTCGCTGGCCGGCCCGGCCCGCTGGCCCATCTTGCGCTCCTTGCGGCCCAGGGAAAAGCCCTTGGCGCCGTTGGACACCAGGAAACAGCCGTAGTTGTTGACCGGGTCTTTGAGGTCGAACGGGATCAGGACCACGTGGTCCGCGGCCATGTGGCCGGTGCTGATGAAGACCTTGCGGCCGTTAAGAATCGCCCCGCCCGGCACCCGCTTGGCCTGGCACATCAGCCGGGCCTTGGGATACAACTCCACCTCCTCCACGTCGGTCCCGGCCGTGGGCTCGGTAATCGCGCAATCAATGACATAAGGCTTGTCGTCAAGCTGGTGGGCCACGGTCTTCTCCGCCACTCCGACCACCGCCCGCATGTTGAAAGTCGCCATCAGCGCCACCAGGCCGAGACCGTGCCCCCCGAGCATGCCCGAAAACGCCCCGTCCACCGCGGCCGTCTCCTCCATGTTCGGGCCCATGCCCATTACCAGCGACCCGCTGGCCTGGCCGCCCATGAACTTGGGGATGAAGCTGGTCAGCCGGCCGTGCCGGCCGGCCAGGCGCAAAAGCTCCCAACTGATGTAGTTATGATCCTCGGCATGCTTGCGGTCCTCGGAAAGCACATACGGGGCCAGCACCTCCCGGCAAAAGCGGCGGTCTTCTTTCAAGTTCCCCCGCAGTTGCGCCACCATCCCGGAATCATATTTGTTCAAGGCCATCAGGCTGAAGAAGCTGTCCTCAAAGTCGAACAGGTCGTCGCGGTCAAAATCCTCGCTGCCCATTTTCCCGAACCTCCTTGAAATTAGTGCACAGTGCTCAGTGCACGGTGCACAGTGGTTGGCAGACGGTGAGTTTCGCGTAAAAAAATTAGACTATTCACTCTGCACTGTGCACTGCTCTCGCATCAACCATCTCTCGCTAAAATATGGATAGACATGGCAGCCTCTTCGGTGCCGATGAAACCCCCGCCGTTCTCGGCCAGGGCCAGGCGAGCGCCTTCCACCTGGCGCTTACCCGCCTCGCCCCGCAACTGGGCGACCAGCTCTACGATCTGGGCCGCGCCGGTCGCGCCGATCGGATGCCCGCGGCACTCCAGGCCACCGCTGGGGTTGATGGGCATCCGGCCGCCCAACTTGGTCGCGCCGGACTCGGCCAGGACCCCGCCCTCCCCCGGCTTACTAAAGCCCAGTTCCTCGCACTGCAGGAGCTCGCCGAACGCGGTGGCATCATGCACCTCGGCCACCTGGATATCTTCCGGCCCCACCCCGGCCATCTCGTAAGCGCGCTCGGAGAGCCTTTCACCCAAGCCCTTCCCGTCCGGCCGGTTGAGCCGTCCGGAGAGGATGACCGAGGCCAGGATCTTGACCGGCCGGAATTCGCGGCCGAGCTTGTTCTTCATCTTTTCCGAGCACACGAGCACCGCGGCCGCGCCGTCGCCCATGGGCGCGCACATGGCCCGGGTCAAGGGATAAGCCACCGGGATATCCGCCAGCACCTCCTCCACGGTCATGTCGTTCTGGTATTGAGCCAGGGGATTCAAGGACCCATGGAAATGGTTCTTGGCCGCGATCGCGGCGAGCTGCCGCTGGGTGGATCCGTATTTTTGCATGTGCATCCGGGCGCCGGTGGCATAAATGTCCATGAACGAGCTGCGCTGTTTTTCCTGGGGCGCCGCTCCGCCGCTTTTTTTCGCATCTTCCTCCGATTTTTTGCGCGCCTGCGCCTTCATCATCTCGATCATCTTGGCCGTGACTTCCACGTCGGTGCCGGAGAGGAACCCGTCGAACATCCGTTGCCGATGCTCCGGGAAGTAGAGTTTTTCCACTCCCAGGGCCAGGACCAGGTCGTAAAGCCCGGCGCGGACGCTCATCCAGGCCCCGTGCACGGCATTGGAGCCGCCGGCGCAGGCGTTCTCCACGTTCATGATCGGGATGCCCTGGATCCCGGAGGGCAGCAGCGCCACCTGGCCCCGGATGCAGTGCTGCCCGACCGGCCGGCCCTTTTCCGGGTCCGCGTCCATGCCCCAGCCGGCGTTGGAAAAAAAGGCGGCTTCAATCTCTTCTTTTTTCACCGGCGCGTCGTGGAGCAGCGCGGCCAGGGCCTCGCCCGCCATCTGCTTAATGCTTTTTTCCGGATGCTTGGCAAAACGGATCATGCCCGCGGCCGCGATGTAAACATTTTCCATTGACAATGCTTTCTTTAGTGGGGGCGGGTTTGAAACCCGCCCTTACCAGTTAAAACCTGCGCGGGAACTTCGGCTCTCCGCGGTCAATGTAACGGTAGAAACGTTTGAACTCGATAAACCGGGTAATGGTGATGGCATCCTCCGGGCAGATGGCCGTGCAGTTGCCGCAGGAAAAGCACATGGGGAACTCTTCGGTCATCTTGGCTTTCTTGTCCTTGACCTCCAGCGCGCCCGCGGGGCAGGCCGAGATGCAGAAGCCGCAGCCGTTGCATTTGTCCAACTCGATGGCCACCTCGCCCAGGATGAGATCCTCGCCCACCCGGAGGAAGCTCTCCACCTTACGCCGATCTTTCCAGGTTAAAAATTCCGGCATGGTCGTCCTCTCTTCCTCTTTTCCTTGAACGTGAACTGGAACGTGAACGTTTCCATTCAATAAACTACCTTGAAGCTCCCGTCTTCCGCGAACCAGTCAATGGCCTGGGTCTCCCGGTTGACATGCCCGTCCGGGTTGCCCTTGGGATACCCGAGCGCGATCGAAGTCACCAGTTTATAGGGATAGCGGAGCCCGAGCTTCTTTCTCCACTTGGGGTAATACTCCAGCGGCTGGATAAAGCTGACCCAGCATGTGCCCAGCCCCAGGCTGTGCGCGGTCAGCACCATGTTCTGGCCGGCAATGCCCACGTCCACAAACGGCTTGCCCGGGGCCCGCATGTCCACCAGGATGGGAATCACCGTCGGCGCCCCGTGCCAGACCCCGAGCTTGCCCTCGGCGATCAGATACATAGCGCCCAGCGGGATGGGGTGCAGCTCGTTCTTCCTAATCCGCTGCAACAGCTTGGTCAGCCACTCCCGGCCCCCCTTGCCCGGCTCCAGGTAATTGAGAAATTGCTTGGCCAGCTTGCAGACCCTGACAATGTCCTGGGTCATTTCCGCGATCATCTTCTGGTCCTGGACCACGATGAACTTCCAGGGCTGGGCATTGCCGGCCGAAGGCGCGAACCTGCCCGCCTCCAGGATCCGGCGCACCAGGTATTCCGGCACCTGCTTCTTCAAGTAGCTGCGGTTGCTTCGTCGGCGGTAGATGACGTCTTCCACCAGGTTGAAATCCTCTCCCGGCTCCAGCGGCCGGACTTTCAAATTCTCCAATTCCTCGGTTTCAATGGCGGGCTCGGCCATGGTCTTCCATCCTTTCTCCGGTTAAAATCCCTTGCCGCCTACTTTAGCATAGCTTAATCCGTGCCTGTCAATAGCTAAGTGAAAAAAATATTTTCAACGCGTGGGTGACAAATTTGGTGATTAGATGTACCTGCCTTGAGGCAAAATCCTGCGCCGGCTGCGGTAGGGGCGACCGGCCGGTCGCCCCTACCCCCCGCGCGGCCATGGCACGTCAGCAAATTTGTCGCACACCCATTTTCAAAGCGATTGCCCTCCCTCAGTTTTTTCCGCACCGCATATTTTCGGCCTTCGTAGTGGCGCAATTCATTGCGCCCAGTCCCTGCAAGGGCGCGATAAATCGCGCCCCTACCCCCGGTTTCCGGAAAACTGAGGGAGGGCAAGTTTTCAACGCGTGGTTGACAATTCTTCAAAGCCCTTCGTAGAATAGGTGAACCAGGCCACTCACTGACCAAGGAGGTAAATCATGGCTTCGGCAAACAAGGTGATCCTGACCGCGGCCCTGGCCGGCGGGGCGACCACCAAAAACAACAATCCCAACACCCCTTACTCCCCGGAGGAGTTCGCCGAGGAATCCTACCGGTGCTGGAACGAAGGCTGTTCCATTGTCCACATCCATGCCAAGAATCCCAAGACCGGCCTGGCCACCCCGGACCTCACCCTGATCCGGCCGGTGATCGAGGCGATCCGGGCCAAGGCGCCGGAGTTGATCATCAACATGAGTTCGGCCATCACCGGCGGGATCACCGCGGAACAGCGGATCACGCCCATCCTGGAGATGAAGCCGGACATGGCCAGCCTCAACACCAACACCATGAACTTCGCGCTGGCCGACCACAAGAAGGGCAAAGTGCTGGGCGAGATCATCTTCGAGAATACCTTCCGCATGCTCGAGGACTTCGGCCGGAAGATGAAGGCGGCGGGGGTCAAGCCCGAGCTGGAGGCTTATGACCCGGGCGGGATCTACAACTCGCTCCTGATCCGCCGGCAGGGCGACGTGTTTGTGGAGCCGATGCACTGGCAGTTCGTGTTCGGGGTGGCCGGCGGCGTCCATTTCAGCCCGCTTGCGGTTTGCTTGATGAAGGACATCATCCCGCCGGACCATACCTGGTCGGTGTGCGGGGTTGGGCCGAACTCGTTCCCGGCCTGCATGACCGCGGCGATCATGGGCGGGCACATGCGCGTGGGGTTGGAGGACAACACCCGGGTGCCGGGCGGGGAACTGGCCCAGGGAAGCTGGGAGCAGGTCAAGGTGCTCTGCGAGATCGCCCGGATCGCGGAGCGGCCGGTGGCCAGCCCGGCCGAGGCGCGGGAGATTTTGGGCCTGAAGCCGCGCAATTAGCAATCAAGCAGGGGATCGCAGGGGCACGGCTCAACTCCGTGCCCCTGCTTTTTGCCATCCGCCTTGCAAAATCAAGGTCGGGCCTCTATTATTACTCATCAATGAAGCAAAATCATGCCAGCACGCTGCGCGTCAACTTGCGCCGGCAAGTGGATGACTCTTACGAGATCGTGGTCGGGGAAAACCTCTTTCCCCGCCTCGTCCGCGACCTCTGCCGGCAGCCCCTCGGGCACCGCTACGTGGTGATTTCGGATTCGACGGTGGTGAAGCTCTATGGCCGCAAGCTGATCCGACTTTTACAAGAGGCAGGATTGCGGGCCGACGGGCTCATTTTCCGGGCCGGCGAAAAATCCAAGACCCGTCCGGTCAAGCAGCGGCTGGAGGGGGGATTGGCCCGACTGGGCGTGGGCCGGGACGGGGCGATCCTGGCCGTGGGCGGGGGGGTGACCGGCGACCTGGCCGGGTTTGTCGCGGCCACCTATTACCGGGGCATTCCTTATCTCCAGGTTCCGACCACTCTCTTGGCCATGGTGGATTCGAGCATCGGCGGCAAGACCGGGGTGGACACGCGCCACGGCAAAAACCTGATCGGCGCCTTTTACCAGCCCAAGCGGGTCTATGCCGACGTGCTCACGCTTACGACCCTGCCGCCCCGGGAATTCATTTCCGGCCTGGCCGAGGTGGTCAAGCATGCGGTGATCGGCGACCGGACTCTCTTCCGTTTCCTGGAACAGTTCGGCCTCCGGCTGCTGGCCCGGGACCCCGCGGTGATGGCGCAGATCGTGCGCCGGAACCTCTTGATCAAAGCCGCGCTGGTGGAGGCCGACCCGTTGGAGCAGAACCTGCGCCGCGTCCTTAACTACGGCCACACCCTCGGCCATGCGCTGGAGGCTTTGAGCGGCTACCGAATGCTTCACGGCGAGGCGGTCTCCCTGGGCATGGTTCTGGAAGGCAAGCTCGCGAAGGCACTCGGCTATTTCCCGGAAGAGGAATACCTTCGCCAGAACGCCTTGCTCCGGCACTTCGGCCTTCCGGTTTCCCCGGGTCCGGCGCTAAAGACCTGGCTGGACCGCAAAGTTTCCGCGGACGAGATCATCGCCTGGACCTTTTCCGACAAGAAGGCCAAAAAGGGGAAACCCGAATACGCGCTGCCCGCCCGGATCGGCCGAATGAAAAAAATCCGCGGCCAGGTCGGGCTCCCGGTCGAAGCCGGGCTGATCAAAGAAGTTTTAAATGATTCCCTACAAGGACGATAACCCCTCCCGCTCGTTCCCCCTGGTCACGGTCTTGCTGATTGTGGTCAACGTGGCCGCCTTCCTCTTCTTCCGCCTCCAGGGTCTGCGGGGGTTCGAGGCCGCGGTGTTCGAGCTGGGGTTGATCCCCCATGAATTCTGGCATGGAGTTAATCTCGATCGTTCCCCCGGCCTTTCGCCCTACCTGACCCTTTTCACCTCCATGTTCATGCACGGCGGCTGGTTGCACGTGGCCGGCAACATGCTCTATCTCTGGATCTTCGGGGACAACGTGGAAGACTACTTCGGCCATTTCCGTTATTTCTTTTTTTACCTGATCTGCGGCGTGGCCGCGGCTTTTACCCAACTCTTCTTCGCGGCCGGGTCCACCGTGCCCATGGTCGGCGCCAGCGGAGCCGTGGCCGGCGTGCTGGGCGCTTATATTGTGCTGTGGCCCCGGGCCCGGGTGCACGTGCTGGCCTTCGTCTTTTTCTTCGTGACCACGATCAGGGTTCCCGCGGGCTTCATGCTCGCTTTATGGTTCCTGCTGCAAGTGCTGTCGAGCCTGCCCTCGAGGGCGGCATCTGCCGGCGGCGTAGCTTACTTTGCCCACATTGGCGGCTTCGCGCTGGGCTACCTGTGGGTGAGGTCCCAGCGCCGAAGGAGAAAAATCCGGGCAACATGGCTGGACTGATCCGCGCCGACTTGCACGTCCATTCCTCTTTCTCCTTTGACGGACAAGGCACCGTCCAGGAGTATTGCGAACAGGCCGTGTCCCGCGGACTCCAGGAGATCTGCTTTCTCGAACATCTCGACCTTTATCCCCAGGACCCTTATTGCCGGTATCTGGACGCCGCCGCCTACGCCGCGGCTATTGCCGAAGCGCGGGCGAAGTTCCAGGACCGCCTGCTCATCCGGATGGGGGTGGAGGTTACTTACCTGCCTTCGCTGGAAAAGGAGATCGCGGAATACATCGAGGGCAAGGGCTACGATTGCGTGGCCGGGGGCGTGCACCTGATCTTCGGCGGCGAGGGCGGGATCTCCGAGGAGATGGAGGCGCTGGAGACTTTTGCCCGGCACGAAGCGGAAGAGGTCTATGCCGACTATTTCGAGCACGTGGCCGCGGCGGTGCGCTCCGGTCTCTTCGACGTGATCTGCCACCTGGACCTGGTGCAGCGCTACGGGATCCACCATTTAGCGCAATTTGAGTATGGCCGCTTCTACGGCACATTGCGGCTCATCCTGGAGGGCATGGTCAAGCGGGAGATCGCGCTGGAGATCAACTCCTCCGGACTCCGCCAGACCCCGCAAGCGCCCTACCCTTCTGCTCCCATCCTCCAGCTTTACTACGAACTGGGCGGCCAACTCATCACCTTGGGCTCCGACGCCCACCAGCCCGGCCATCTGGCGGAGGGGCTGGCGGAGAGCTGGGAAGTGGCCGAAAAAGCGGGCCGCTTCCGGCCGGTCAGCTTTCAGGCCAGAACTCCTGTCCCTCTCGAAAGCTGATCTCAGGGGTAATGCTGTTCACTTAAAACCAGAAAGAGATTCCACGCTAAGGCGCAAAGGCGCGGAAGGGGGAAAAACATTCTTGGCGTCCGGGGTTTGGTCTTGGCGGCTTCGCGTGAAATCTTAAGTGAACGGCATTGTCTCAAGGGGAGGCGGGGAGTCGCGCCCTTGCTGCCGCGGCCCGGGTTTCAGGGCGGCGACAAGGTTATGACCAGTCCTTGCTTGACCCGACTGAAGGAATAGGCCGGGATCGGCCCGGGAAAATCAATCACCACCCGGGTCTTGCCGGGATGGGCTCCCAGCCGCACGCGCTGGACCCCGGAATGACCAATTGCGAACCGATCTTTAACCGAGGCCTCTTTCAAGCCGGGCAGGTCAATGACCAGGCGGTTGGGCTGATCCAAGGTAAAATCGTGATAGTTGCCGACGACGCCGTTGGTCTTGATCAAGATTTGCACCTTGCTCCCCGAGAACCGATACAAAATATCCTTCACCTGGGTAGCCGTGCCTTTCACTGCCGGAAGGGTCGGGGCGACGGCCGGCCGACTCGGGGCGGGGACAGCCGGCCGGCTGGGGGCGGTCGGATAGGTCCTCTGCACCACAACGGGCTGGTTGAGGGCAGCGCCCTCGGGGATTTGGATGCCGCTGGGCGGCGCGGTATAAGTGCCCGTGGCGTAAAGTTTCTCTTCCACCTTCCGGGCCTGTTCGTACATATCTTCAGGGATGTCTTTCGGTATTTCGATTTGCCGGGGGGTGAGGGAAATGGTCAGGCTATCGCCGCGGGGCTGAATTTGCCAATCCACGTCCCGGGTGAGAGACACTTCCAGGCGGACCACACTTTGGTCTTTGGCCTTCAAACTCGACACGGTCACCGACTGGATCGGGTCGCCATTGACCGGGATCGAAGCGGGCGCCGAAGAATCGAGAGTAGCGCCTCGGATGTCCACCATCAGCCGGATCGGGTCTCCCAGGATAAAGGCCGCGGCCTGGATTTTTCGGGTCCCCTGGAGGGTAACCTGGTCCGCGGTGGCCTGCACATTCTGGATGGCGAGGGGCGCGGTTTGCGCTAAAGCCAGCGTTGCGGTCCCGCCCATCGCGACGAGCACCATCGCCAGCCAGAGCCTTGCCCCGATCAGCTCCCTTCTCGTTTTCCCTGCCATCGTGCTGTTCCTTTCTCGAGTTCCTCCCGCTCCGCTTACTTGGACAGGATCTTAAATTCTACCCTCCGGTTCATCTGCCGGCCCTCGTCCGTGGCATTGGAGGCGACCGGCAGGTTCTCACCATAGCCGAAGCTGATGAGACGGCCGGGATCAATACCGCCCGTCTGGATCAGGTAATCATGGACCGCCTTGGCCCGGTTGCGGGAGAGGACAATGTTGTATGGGTCGGAACCCTTGGAGTCGGTATGTCCCCGGACCTCGATGCGCATGTTGGGGTTCTGGCGGAGCAGGGCGATCAGGTTGTTCAAGTCACCCTTGGACTCGGGACGCAAAGTCGCCTTGTCGAAATCGAAGAAAATGTTGTTGAGGGTCACAATGACTTTTTCTTCCAGCCGGTTGAGCAGGATATTCTTCTCGATCACCTGGTAAGGGGCTTTCCGGGCGATGTCAAAGCGCTCGGAGTGGAACACGTAGCCGGTGGCAAAGGCGCTGAGCGAGTAATTCTTGCCGGAGGGCAGCACCACCTGGTAAGAGCCATTGGGCCGGGTCTTCATCACCGCCACTTCCTGGTCGGTCTCGATGTAAGCCATGCGCACAATGGCATTGGGGATGGGAGTGCAGGTCTTGATATCGTAAATGGGGATGCCGCGCACGGGATCCTCGACCGGCGGCGCGCAGGTTTTGATATCCGCCACCACGCCCTTGACAATGGTCACGCCCGGCCGGCGCAGGACCAGGGGAATGGGCACCGCGTAAAGGTCTTCCTGGCCCATGGTGTCCCCGCGGTTGGAAGAGAAATAGGCGAGGTCGCCGGCCCCGGGAATGGTGAAATACATGTCATTGTAAGGAGTGTTGATCATGGGGCCGAGGTTGACCGGATCGCTCCAGCCGGTGGGAGTCTTCTGGGTGCGGAAGATGTCCGAGCCGCCGAAGCCGCCGTGGCCGTCGGAGCTGAAATAGAGGTCTTCGTCGTTGGTGTGGATAAAGGCGATGAACTCATTCTGCGGGGTGTTGATGGTGGGCCCCAGGTTCAGGGGTTCGCTAAAGCCCTGGTCGGTGAGGTTGGTCATCCAGATGTCCCAGCCTCCCAAACCCGTGGGCCGGGTGGAGACAAAGTAGAGGGTGCGGCCGTTGAAGGAAAGCGAGGCATTGGCATCGTTGTATTTGCTGTTGACCGGCGCGCCCAGGTTTTCGGCCTCGCCCCATTTGCCGTCCGGCAGCAGGTGAGACACGTAAATATCGCACTGGCCCAACCCCTCTTTGCGGTTGCAGGCCGTGAAATAGATGGTCTGCTCATCCACGGAGAAAGTGTCCGGACCTTCATTTAACTGGGTATTGAGCGGCTGTCCCAGATTCTCCGGCGGACCCCATTGACCGTCCGGCCCTTTGCGGCTGACCCAGGCATCCTGGCCGCCGAAGCCGCCTTCCCGGTCCGAGGCAAAGTAGAGGGAGTTACCGTCCGCGGAAATAAACGGGGCGAAATCCGAATACTTGGAGTTGCCTGCCGGTCCCAGGTTGAAGGCTCCTTCCGGAAGCTCCTGGCTGAATCCAAGGCTGGCGATCATCAGCCCCACGCAAAGAACCCCCCCGACTTTTACACGTGCTCCCATTCCTGTCCCTCCTCGTTCGTCACCGGTTCTGATCCTGGACGGATTCCGCCGAATTCCGCCTGGTTCGGCCTCCCCCGGCTAAGCGGCTTTTGCAAAACTTGGCTTCTTCCACCGGAGGATTCTGGCTGGATGTGCCTAGTCTGGACACTCTAGCCACGAAGATACCCTTCACTTCTGGAAGTCGTCTTTTCCGCCGACCCCAGCTTCCATGAAAAATTCAGCAAGGTTAGCTCTTTATATCATTTGCTTAAGCTATTGTCAAGCTTTTCTTAAATTTCTAAATTAATCCGGGAGGGGGAAAGAGCCGCCTGGCTCAAAGATCTTTAACTTTGGGGTCATGGTCCAGCGCCACCCTTCTCTTCGGAGCCAGTAAGGCAAGCTAAAACCTGCCACAGAAACAAACTCAATCCATTCCAACCGGACGCTCAATGCCAGGAAGCTGTTCTTACTCCCCTGGTGTCAAGTTGACCCATCTTGCTAATGCCGTTGATCCTGAAAAGATAAATAGAGGCGGCTTCATTTTTCAGGGTTCAGCCCGACCCACTTCCATTTGCTTCATCCATTCCAAATTACTTTAGATCATCACTGTAACTATTTGATTATACAGAATAATAAATAGCATCTTTAAACGGCCGGCTTGGGCACCTCCCTTGCTCATCCAGGGGGCATGCGCTTGGTCATGGGAGGTGTAACATGAAACTGTGCGGGGTAACCATCCTGGTGGTGGCAATGGCCCTGGCCTTTTCGGTGAAGGCAGAAGAGCCGGCCGGGACTTGGCAGTTGGTGGAAAGCAAGTATTTCCGGATTTACTATCAAGATGCTCCGGACCTGGTCCGCTTGACCTACCGTCTAACCAGGGGTAAACATAAAGAAAGCGCCCAGCGGATAAAAAGAAGCCGGACGGTGCCGCCGGAAGAGTTGAAGATCTACGATGAGCTTTACGAGGATACGATGAGGCTCTTGGGCATGCGCAGCTCGGAGCGCCTGGCCATCCGGATTTATCCGGACTACGAGGCGCTGGCCCGCGAATACGAGCGGCTGGCTCGAAAGAAGGATCCGGTCCTCGCGTTTTATAACCAGCGCAACGACTCAATTTGCGTGGATGCCTCGGCTACCCGCAGCGTGATCGGGCATGAGATGGCGCATGCGCTGACCGACAAACTCTTTATGCCGGATCCGCCTCTGGAGGTCCAGGAGCTCTTGGCCGGCTACGTTCAAACCCGGATTTGAGGCCAATCGAACACCCGTCCGGGCAAGGGCCAAGTTCCGAAAAGGGCTTAAAAAAATTTAAAAAAAAGACTTGACAAAGGGGGGAAATTTGGTAGTCTGGATAGTGAGGCAATCGCAAGCCGGATCTATTATTGTAAATTGCGATGAGGATTAAGATACTTATTTCGTTGCATCAACCGCTGCACAATCGAGGACTAATTTTTCGATCCTTTCTCCCGGGATGACAGGAGGAATTGGAATGAAACGGTTTTGTGCAATTGGGATAGGGGCAGTGGCAGGGATGCTGATATTGGCAGGGGGAACCCTGCTGGCCCAAAACCTTTGCGAGCGGGTGGATATGAAGCCGGTGCTCACCCTGGAGCAGGTCCAGCAAAATGAACTGGTCGAGTTCATGACGGAGTTGCTCGGGTTGAAACAAAGGCCGGACTGGCCCACGGACGTTTCGGGCATGACGCCGGAAGAATACTACCAGATGGAAGTGAAGATGCTGGTGGACAACGGCCTGCCCCCCATGTTCCTGGAGATCGAGCCGGACCGGATCGTCAACCGGCGCTACTTTGCCTCGCTCATGTTCCAGATCGCCCTGCAAGTGGACGAAAACGTCCAGGCCGACTGCGCCAACGCGGTCACCGAGACCGACCAGCTCCAATGCCTGGTGGATCATGATTACATCTACTCGGCCGAAGGCAAGATCTACCGGGATGAGATTCTCTCGGTCCTTTGCAACAAGCAAGACATCATCGCACAGATTGTGGCCCCGCCTCCGCCTATGCTGGCCCCGGCCGTGATCGTTCCGGAAGTCTTTGGCGAGGCGGTGCTGGAAGTGCCGGGAAGCCTGATCTAAACGTTCCCGAGCCACCTGTAGCGGTTGGCTTTACGCTTTCGGGTAACTAAGGGGATTGAAGCCGCTTTTCATTTTTTCTTAGCGGCAAGGGATTAACCAATGAGGGAGGGCAACCAGGTGGGTCGCAGAAAGGGGCTTTTGCTGTTTCGCGGGCACCGGTCCAGAGTCTCGTTCCTGATTATAATCCTCGGCGCCCTGACGCCGATTTCCAATCAAGCCGCGAGTTTAAAATTGAATCCCCAGCTTTACCTCAGCTACAACTACAACAGCAACGTCTACGCGGTGGATCCCACACAAGTTGACCCAACAATGGTTCAGTATCTCAATGCCCTGGTCGGCCTGGAGACCACCTACAAGACCAGCCACTTCGAACTCGGCACCAAAGGCAGCCTCGGCACCACCTATTACCTGGATGCCAGCACCAACGGGCACATCGCCACTGCAAAAGACCTCGGGAACCTCGGTTACCTCCGCGCTGCCGCCGGGGTCTGGGCGACTTACAACGGCCGCATACTCTCAGTGGACATCACCGATGACATCCTCCGCACCCGCAGCCTCTCCGACCTCTATGGGCCCCAGACCGACGTCATCTCGGAAATCTACTTGTTCACCGATAACCTGGCCGCGATCCAATTTCGCTACCATCCCAGTCCCAAAACCCGGGTCCTCCTGAAATACTCTTACGAATATCTCCTTTTCACCAAGGCGGACAACGACATCTTCACGGTCACCGTCACGCCGGTTACGACGGGTATTCTCCTGCCCCCTGATTCTTATGAGCATCGCGGCTTCCTCCGGGGAGAATACGACCTCAACCCCCGCAACACGGTCTCCCTGGATACCCAGGCCGGCGAGCGCATCTTCCTCCGCCGCGAAGTGAACGACGTGGATTTTCCCTATCTGGACTACAATTTCTTGCAGGGGCTGTTGGGCTACAAGCACCGTTTCAATGAGCGGGCCGAGGCTGAAATCTCCGCCGGCGGCCATCTCCGCCAGTATTTCTACGAGGAATCCGATTACCCGCCGTCTTTCTTCGGAGGCCGTCACGGCCTGGCCAGCGGCCATGCCGACATCAACCCCCGCAATTCCAATCCCGTCGCTCGAGCCAGCTTCTCTTATACCATCCCCAAAAAAATTGAACTTTCCCTGCGGGGCGAATACGCCGCCAGCACTTACGGCCAAAGTATCTTCTATGATTACGTCAGCGGAAAACTGCAACTCAAGTATTTTCTCACCCGAAAAATTTATGCCGAACTGAACGGAAGTTACAACTACGACGCGTTCGACCTCGAACGGAATGTGGCGTATCGGGACGTTTGGCGGCACGATCGCTCCGATCATATTTACGTGGGCCAAGCCGGCCTTTACTGGGATGTGATTCTGAAAAACGAAGAAGCGTGGCTGAAAGTAGGAGCGGGATATATGCACCAGAGACGTGACTCCAACATAGATAAGGAAAAAGACTACTGGGACCCGGCGTTCTTCCGGTCCTTGGATACCGATGTTGATCATGCCTACGCGGAGGTTAGTTTCCTGCCCATGATCCTGGTCGGCCGCTGAGTTTGAACTCTCAGTGAGTGTCGATTCCGATGGCTAAGTCCTTAAAAGGGGTGTTTCTGCTTCTTGCCCTGCTGGCGGCCAGTTCCGGGTTGGCCCAGGACGACTATATCGTGGGTGAGCGCGACGTCCTCAATATCCAGGTGATGGGCGAGCCGGACATGACCGCGACCTTAACGGTCTCGGCCAACGGCACCATCACCTATTGGTATCTGGGCGAAATCCCGGTGGCCGGGCTCAGCGTCCAGCAGGTCAAGGAAAAGATCCACGACCTGCTCGCCGACGGCTACCTGGTCAGCCCGGTGGTTGGCGTTAAGGTCAGCGAATACCGGGCCAAGGAAGTGGAAATCCAGGGCTCCGTAAATAGGCCGGGAACCTATCCGCTCACCACCAACACCATTAACCTGATCAAGCTGATCGCCCTGGCCGGCGGCGTGAATGCCGAGCGAGTGGGATCTTACGCCTACATCGTCCGCGGTTCCGCCCAAAAGATCAGTTCTTCCATCAAAGAAACCGATTTAGCGACCATGGAGAACCGCGTCACCGTGGATTTGGGCAAACTGCTCAATCAGGGCGACGTCAGCGAGGATAAACCCATTTACGGCGGCGATTTTGTCCTCATCTCTTCCCGCGACATCGAGGACGTCAAGCGCAATTTCATTTGGGTGGAGGGCGAGGTCCCGCGTCCCGGCAAGTTCCCTTACCAGGAAGGGCTGACCGCACTCGCCGTGGTCATCCAGTCCGGCGGCTGGACCGACCTCGGCTCTCCCAACCGCGCCACCATCTCCCGAACCGGCCCGGATGGCAAAACCGACGTGCTCCGCGCCAAGCTCAAAGATATCCGCGCCGGCAAACGGCCCGATATCCCGCTCAAACCCGGCGATCGCATCACCGTCCCGCAAAGCATCCTCTAATCCCAGGACCCGGGAAGCGGATAGCCGAGCCGATCGTCTCCTTGGCCTGGGCTTGACCCGCACCTTCTTTAGTCCATGCCTTCCACCAGCTTTCGCCCTCCCTTGGCCTGGCCTGCCCTCTGGATCCCCCATTGCACCGAGGGCAAGCCCGACCTGAAGCTGAAGACCGATTAAGGCTTCACGTGGTTAAAAAAATTGGCTCCTCACAAAAATTTGTGGCTAAACGGGCAACTTGTACCAAGATAAAAGTAAGCTTTTTCAAGGAGATATAGGGGTTCCTCGTTTCCGAGGCGGTGGGACACCAGAGCCATGCCCGAGAAAATCCATTCTTGGCTCGAGATCAAGCTTCGTTTCGACCCACAAATCCTTGAGAGGAGCCAAAAAATTATTTGTAACAAGGAGACAGCGCGATTGCGGAAAATAAGGTAAGACGTTTAGTCCCGAACGATCTCGGATAAACTCTCCGCGGTTCCCGTTTTTTCCTCTTCGCCCACCCGCCGGCTGACCCACTCATACCGGCCATCCGCCAGGCGCTCCACCACCAGGTGCCGGGGCTTTTCCCATTTCAGGACCTCTTTCCCGTCCACCTTCACCTCCGCCAACATGCACCCGCACAGCCGTTCCACTTCCCCGGCCCCGCTCAGCTTGATCCCGAACAGATCCTCGCACCTTGCCTCCACTCGATGCCCGTCCGCCATCAAATCCACCCCGAGCGGACTCCCCGGTCCCTCTTCTCCCGGGTTGGCCACCAGCACCGAACCATCCAGCAGCCGGCACCCGTTCCGCACCGGGTTGGGCTGGATCCCGAAGCTTTTCAGCATCTCGATCACATCCTCCGGGCCGGGATCATCGGGCGAGAAAAAATCCGCCCGATCAATGATCTTCCCGAATCTTTCCTTGACTTCCCGGCCGTAAAAGTCCCGGGTGGCTCGGCCCACCACCATCAGCTTGACTCCTCGCTCCAGGCAGTTCTCCAGGAAGTGCCAGGTCGTCTCGCGGCTGAATTCGGGAAAGGCCACGATCACGGCCCGGTAAGTCTGGACACCATAGCGGGGCCGGCCCTCGCGATCCAGGCCCAGCGAGCCGCCCTCCACCTCGTAGCTCGGCACCAGGTCGCAGAGGATACCCGCCTCCCAGAGCTCCTGGGCCAGCCGGTAACTCTCAGCCATCGGGCCGCAATACAAATCCCGGACCCCGTCTCTCATCACCGCGGTCAGAGGATGGCTGACCGCGGGATAGCCCATCAGCACCAGGACCGGGCAGTCGGGCTGGGCCCGCTGGAAATAGTTCAGGAACTGGATCCGTTCCAGGACCGCGGAAACCTGCTCCAGACCGCCTTCGCAACGGAGCTCCAGAACCACTCCCTGCGGGTCCGGGCACTCATAGCCCAGCGCTACCAGCCGGCCGCCGTAACGGGCATTCTGCCAGGTCTCCCGGAAATAGCTCTCGATCCTCCGCTCGCCCAGGCTGGACCACAGGTGGTAAAAGACCGTGCCGCCCCACTTGTGCGCCAGGGCGGTGCGCAGGGCAAGCAGGGTCTGCTCGCTGCTCTGGGCAAAGTCGCGTTTGGCCTGCCACCAATCGAGGCCGTTCCGCCAGACTTCCATGACGTGGTGCCGGGCCGTTACCGCGGAGCCGGTCGGGTGCCCGCCGATGAAAGTCCTCGGTCCCCAAAGCTCTTTGCCCTTGTCGTAAAACCACTCCTCCAGACCGGCATGGACCTGGCGGATCAGTTCCAGGCAGCGGTTCGGCACCTCCACCTCCAGAGACTCGCTACCCGCGGGCGGCGCCGGCTGGAAGATGAGATCATGGACCAGGTCCCGGCCGGTCCGCTCCTGATAAGCCTGGGTCAGATGCTGCGAATACCAGTGCAAGCGATCGGCTTGCTCGGGACGGGGATGGGCCGGGAATCCCCATTCTTCGAGGGAAATGCCGTCCAGCTTAAGGCTTCGGCAGGCATCCAGCAGCTTGGAAAAAAAATCGCGGAAACTGGCGCCGAACAGGTCCGGGCAACGAAACAAGCTGGCCGCGGCCACGACCAGGCTGCGACGGGCATGATCCGAGGGCACCCGCACGTCCACCCGGATCCGCGGCTCGCGCTCCGGCGAGAGGGTGGCAAACTCCGCGGTGAGGTCGCACAGCGTCCCTGCGACCGGCCGGCCGGCCGCGTCGGTGTCAAAGGCATAAACCCGGGTCTCGTGGTGGTCAAAGGGGAAAGAGAGGCCGCCCGGCTCGCCCAGCTCGAACGGCGTGGATTCCCAGCTCGCCCGGCCGTCCGCCCCGAGCGGAAAGCGCCTGATTTCAATCAGACCCAACATCTCCCGGGGGTTTTCCTGGAAAAAGTCGGCCGCGGCCGGCCGCGGGTCCAGGTTCAACATCACGCCGCGGCTGCGATGGTGCGCAAGCTCGATGACCTCGGCCAGGCGCCGGCGCAGTTCATCATCGAACAGGGTCTTGCCGGTCCCGGCCGGGTCAATCTGGATCAGGTCGAACCCGCTCCGCCGGAGGATGTCCTCCATCTTTTCCCGGTGCCCGGAACCGCTCAGCGCGTCCGGTCCCCATTTCCAGGAGAGGATGCGGGGGAAGCCGCGATCTTTCAGTGCGATCGTCTCGCTCATCGTTTATCCCGGTTGCTCAAGCTCCACTCAGCTTACCCGTTTTCTCAAGCGGATTCAATAGCTCTCCATGCTCACGGCGACCGCTGGGCCATGGATCGGTCCGGGCGGCGAGAAGATCGAAACCGCCGGTGTCAGGAAGTAAGCACTGGCGGCCGGATTGATGAAAGCAAGGGTTTATGATAACTTGGTGAAAGACCGAACGCGCCCGGATGGCGGAAAGGCAGACGCAGGGGACTTAAAATCCCCTGGGGGTATCCCCCATGTGGGTTCGAATCCCTCTCCGGGCACCAACTTTCCCGAAAACAAACTCCGGTTGATGGTCGGGCACGTATTGACTTCGCATCCGGGTTCAGCCATGGTCCCCCTGCTCCCGCCTCCCCGATTGCTTGCAATCGTAAAACCGACAAGATACAATGGCATTCAGTCCTTCCCTGATGTTCTCCATGATCAAGCCAAACCGAAAGGAGTCGGCGATGGCGGAACCAGCGTTATACGAAAAATTGGCGGAGAAGATTTTCTGCAAGGGGTCCAAGCTGATCCCGCGGCTTTTCCAGATGGTGGCGGATGAGCAGGAGGCCGCGCTCATGCTCGCCCTGCCGGCTACCGCGGCGGAGGCGGCGCAGAAGCTTGGCCGCGATGCCCCGGAGGCGGAGCAAGCGCTGGAGACGCTGTTCCAGAAGGGCGTGGTCTTCAAATCGAAAAAACCCGAAGGCACCAAATACCGGATGTGCCGGGACCTGGCCCAGTTCCACGACGCCAGCATCCTCTGGTCCGAGGCCACCCGGGAGTTCCACGACCTCTGGCAGCGCTACATGGAGGAAGAGTGGCCGGGCTACGCCCGTTTCGTGACCAAGGTCCTGAAGAAGCCCTTCACCCGGGTGATCCCGGTGGAGAAAGCGGTGGAGGGCCGGGGCCAGATCCTGGCGCACGAGGACGTGCGGCAGATGATCGAGAGCGCGAGCCGGGTGGCGGTGACCCGCTGCACCTGCCGGGTGATTGCGCACAAGTGCGATCACCCGGTGGAGGTCTGCCTGCAGATCAACCGGGCCGCGGACTACACGGTGGAGCGGGGCACGGGCCGGGAGATCACGAAGCAGGAAGCTCTGGCCATTGCCCGGTCCGCGGAGGAATCGGGCCTGATTCACGTCACCATGAACAAGGCGGAGGTCAGCCACTTCATCTGCAACTGCTGTCCCTGCTGCTGCCAGACCTTCCCGCTTTTAATCAGCCAAGGGCTTCCGCTCAATGACCCCAGCCGCTACCGGGCCTCGATTCAGGCCGATGACTGCACCGGCTGCGGGATCTGCCTGGACCGCTGTTATTTTTCGGCCATCTCCTTGAAGGATCACAACGGCGGCGAAGTGGCAGTGGTCAATCCGGACAAGTGCATGGGCTGCGGGCTTTGCTCGATTAAGTGCGAGACGGAAGCTATCTCCCTGATCGAGGTGCGCGAGCCTTCGTTTATTCCGGCTTGAGCCGGAAGGGAAGCGCTAGCTGAAAATTCGAGATGTCCTTCGATGTGATCGTGGTCGGCGGGGGCGTGAACGGGACCGGCATTGTCCGGGACCTGGCTCTGCGCGGGATTAAGACCCTGCTGGTGGAAAAGCGCGACCTGGGCTCGGGCGCGACCGGCGCCTGCTCGGGCATGATCCACGGCGGACTCCGCTATCTGCTCTACGACATCGAAACGACCAAGCACTCCTGCCTGGACTCGGGCTATATCCAAAAGCTGGCGCCCCACCTCCTCTTCCGCATCCCCTTCCTCATGCCCATCCCCCACCCGCTCACTGCGCCTTTCTTCGAGACCTACTTTGAAGTGTATGACCAATACGCGCCGCTCAAGCGCGGCCTGCCCCATACCCGTTTGAACCGCGAGCAAGTCCTCTCCCTGGTCCCCAACCTCTCCGACAAGGTGCAGGGCGCCATCACCACCGATGAATGGGGCATTGACCCGCAACGGCTGTGCGCGGCCAATGCCAAGAGCGCGGAGGAGCACGGGGCGCTCATCCGCACCTATTGCCAAGTCACCGGGTTTCTCAAGGACGGGCAAGGGAACATCCTGGGCGTCAAGATCAAAAACCGCGACGGGAGCCGGGAGGAGATCCAGGCCCGGCTGGTCATGCACGCGACCGGGCCGTGGCTGATGCGCACCGGCGCCCTGGCCGGAGTGCAGGTCAAGATCCGGCCGGGCAAAGGGGTGCACCTCACCTTCGACCGCCGGCTCACCAACCTCAGCGTGATCCTGCAAATGATTGACGGCCGGCAAAGCTTCATTATGCCCCATGAAAACACCTCGGTGCTCGGCACCACCGATGACGATTACTACGGCGACCCCGACGACCTGCGGGTAACCGAAGATGAGGTGGAATATCTCCTGCAAGGGGCGGAGCGATTCCTTCCCGACGTCCGCAAGGCTCGCGTCATCCGCGCCTGGGCCGGGATTCGGCCCACTCTTTATACCTGGGGGAAGAACGAGGACGCGCTCTCCCGCGACCACCTGGTCTATGACCATGAAAAACTGGAGGGCGTGGCCGGGATCGTGTCCATTGCCGGGGGCAAGCTTGCCAGCTACCGGTTGATGAGCGAGGAAGCCGCGGACCTGATCGCGAAGAAATTGGGCGTGGCCGCCTCCTGCCAGACCCACCTGGTCCCGCTGCCCGGCGGCGAAGAAATCCTGGACCCGGCCCAGGTGGCCAGGGAATATGGCATCCCGAATTATGCCGCAGACCGCCTGGTCTTCCGTCATGGCGCCCGCGTCCGCCAGGTGCTGGAGCCGACCCGGGAAAATCCCCGGCTGAAGCGGGTGGTCTGCCGCTGCGAGCCGGTCCTGGCCGCGGAGATCGTTTATTGCATCCGCCACGAGTGGGCCATAACCCTGACCGACCTCCGCAACCGCACCCGCCTGGGCGCCGGGCCTTGCCAGGGCTTCCGCTGCGCCGCCCGGGCCATTCCCCTCCTTGCCGAAGAGCTCGGGCTTTCCGGGGAACAAGCCCTGATTGAACTGGTCGCTTTCCTGCAAAGGCGCTGGCGGGGAAAACAGCCGGTGCTGATCGGCGCCATGGTGGACCAGGAAGCGCTGAACCAGGCCGCCTATTTCGGCACGCTCCAGCTCGACCGGCTCCTGGAGGCGCACGGGCATGATCCAGAATGATAAATGTATATCGTATAACGTATATGGTATTAGGTATTAGCAAGGAGAGTCGGGAGTGAAGTCGGAGACCGCGGTTGACTTGATCGTGATCGGCAGCGGCCTGGCCGGCACGGCCGCGGCGCTGGCCGCGGTCCGCTCCGGCCAGAAGGTGGTCGTGGTCAGCCGGGGCAGCGGCGCCAGCCATTTAAGCTCGGGCGCATTGGATCTGGCCGATGATCCCCTGGCAATTGCCGGTCATCCGGAACAGGTCTGCCGGGATATCCACCAAAACCTGAAACAGCTCCTTCTACGTAATTCTTCTCATCCATATCACCTGTTCCTGGACAGCGCCGACCCGATCGGAGCCATCCTCAACCCAATCCAGGAGGCGCTCTTCCAACTGTTCCCGGCTCAAGGCGACTTTCGCCTGGCCGGATCGTTCGCGCAAAACCGTTTCGCCTTGACCGCGCTGGGCACGATCAAGGCCACGGCCTTTACCGTCGAGGCCATGGCGCTCCTCGGAGACCCTTGCCTGCAAAAGCCGCTGGTGATCGGGCTGGAAGAATACCCGGACTTTGATTCGGGCTTCTGGCCGCAGGTCGCGGCGCCTCTCTTCGAGCGAATGGGCGCGCCCATGACCGGAGGCCAGTCCAGTTGGATTCGGGTGAGCGACGCGCCCGAGCTTTCCTCCCCCGAGATCGCCCGCCTGTTGGAAGAAGCGGAAGCCGCGGAGCGGTTTTGTTCCGCCGTCCAGGAAGAGGCCAAAGCTTTCCCGGGCCTGACCGGGGTGCTGCTGCCGGCGGTGCTGCCTTTTCAGAACCGAAACCGGCTGCTCGCGCGCTTGCTGGAAGTGACGGGAGTCCCGGCGCGGGAGCTCCTGGGCTGGCCACCTTCAGTGCCGGGCCTTCGGCTCGGACTTCACCTGGAAGACCGCCTGCAGAGGAACGGCGTCGGCCTGATCCGGGGCTCGGTCGCCGGCTTTGAAGCCGCGGCGAGAAAAATCCATTCGGTCGAGGTAGAAACCGCGGGCGGCGCTCGAAAGGTTGAGGCCGACCGTTTTGTCCTGGCCTCAGGGTCCTTTGCCGGCGGCGGGCTGCGCAAGGGAAAATCCTTTTGTGAGCCGATCTTCAACCTCCCGGTCTTTTGCGGCGAGCACGTGGTCGGTGAAATTTTCACGCAAAAGCTTACCCACGAAGTTATCTCGCAACCCCACCTTCTCTTCACCTGCGGGCTTAAGGCTGACGCCTCCCTGCGGCCGCTGGGCCCGGAGGGAGGGCCGGTTTATGAGAACCTGGCCGCGGCCGGGGCCATTCTCCAAGGCTCCGACCCTTCCCGCGACGGCACCGGGGCGGGCGTCGCACTGGCCACCGGCTGGCGGGCAGGTCAATCCCTCTGAGCACATTTTTACAGCCAGGACGGTTTTGACTCTTGCCCCCCCCCTAATTTTTTCGTGCGGCGTGCGTAGGGGCGCGATTGATCGCGCCCTGGAGAGAGCGGGCGCAATGAATTGCGCCCCTACAACAGATTTGACAATCAGGGGATGAAAGTGTAATTTATATTTTAAGGGTGGAAGAAAGGACCCACCATGAACAAGAGGATTCTTCCCAGCCAGTTGCGGAAATATAAAAACCAATGGGTGGCGCTATCCCCGGATAAAAAGCGAGTGATCGCGGCAGATAAAGCTTTTCGCAAAGCTCTGTAAAAAGCCGTGCGCAAGGGAGAAAAACATCCTGTGATGTTTAAGGTTCTGCCAGCGACCTCTTTTTTGGTGGTGTGATCCGCCAACCCAATGAAATTCAATGACCGAAGCAGAAGCGAAAGCTTTTACCTCCCAATGGCTCCCGGCCTGGACCGGCAATCGCCCGGAGAAGCTGATCGAGTTTTACACGGAGGACGCCTTCTACCTCGATCCTGCGGTGCCCCAGGGAATTCGTGGCCGAGCGGCGCTTCTGGCCTACTTTCGCAAGCTCCTCGCCAAAAATCCGAATTGGGTCTGGACCAATCTCGAAGTCATGTTCCCCACCGCGTCCGGCTTCCTCAATAAATGGCGGGCCACCATTCCGATCGGCGACCAAGTGATCGAGTGCGTCGGCGTTTGCACCGTCGAACTCCGCTATGGCCGAATTTCCCGGAATGAGGTCTATTTTGATCGTTCCCGACTCCTGGGAGCAATCCCAACCCACCCCGCCAGGCCCAGTGCTGTCTAAATTTGAACTTCGTAAACCTGAGGAATATTAGTCAGCGAAATATCATCGCGGAACCGCCAGGCCATCATGTCCACTTGCCGGGGATAAGGGACAAAGCGGGCCGCGTAGAGGGCGGAAGTAGGGTAAACCTTCTTGGACCATTCCACCACCCCGGCGCAGCCCTGGCAAAAGGCCTGATGCAAAAAGGTCTTGAGCAGGGAAACCCGTTCGGCAAAGGAAAGCTCGTCCCAGACCAGGTGGTTGATCCAGGCCCAGGGCACTTTCTCCCGGCCCACGTGCTCGATGATCACGTAAGCCAAAACGCCCTTGACCTCCCCTGCCCTTTCAAAAACTAAAGTCCGGGCAAGGGGCGGCTGGATCAGCTCCCGGACCAACTCTTCTTGAGAAAAAATGCGGGCCAGGCGGACCTTGTGGCGATGACCGTTGAGCAACGGGAGAATTTTCGCGGCATCTTGGGCGCCGGCTTCGCGCAGGTTCGGGTTCGGGGCGCCGGCCGGCACGCGATGCCCGCCCCAGAGTTTCAGGGCTAAGACCTCATAGCTTTTGACATTTTCACTGGCCTGGATCGCCGGGAGATCAAGGACCCGGCCGATCACGTGCATGCGCTTGACTCGCTCGATGGGGAAGCCGGCCCCTTGCAGCTTGCGGAAGAGGCGGCTCGAGCGGTGGCCGGTCTCCAGGTAGAAAAGGGTGAAATCGTAGCGGAGCTCCTGGTTTCTTCGCAAGCCTTCCTGGATCAGGGCCTGGGCCAGGCCCTGGCGGAAAAACTGCCGGCGGGTGACCAGCAGGCAGGAAAGCGCGGCCCGGTATTCCTTGCCGTCGAGGGCCATGCGCCGGGGCAGGTTGAGCAGGAACCCCACGATCTCCTCTCCCCGGTAGGCGGCCATGACCAGGCGAGGGTCATCCACGCCCTGGAGCAGGTAGCAAAGGTAGTCGGGCCGATAGAGGTTGGGGTAGGAATCTATCCCGTATTCATCGCGCCAGGCCGTGTGCGCCATTTTTTCCAGGGCTTCCGCCTCGCCCCGGAAGTTCTCGATGCTGACCCCTTCCATGATTGCTTCCCTGCCGCTTTCAGCATGCCAAATGCTTTTGTGAAAAGCAAATGCGAAGGCGGTCAATTCATTGGGCCTGCGACATAAAATGGGGGCGACCGGGATAACCGTAGGGGCAACCCCCCGTGGTTGCCCTAAATCGGGCAGGCACAGGATGCCCCTACACCGAATCCATAAAACCCCTTTTCATGTCGCAGGCCCAAATCAGGTGGCAATCACAAGATAAAAGAGCTAAAATGTTAAAATTAGAGAAAGGGAAAAAAACATGAAAAGGCCGCGAGTGCTGTTGACGAGCAGCTATGGGCCGAACGACCTGGGCTGGGGGGAGGACATGTATGATTTGTTGACCGCCCGCCTGGCCCGGGGCCACGGCCCCTTCCAGATGACCTCCCACTGCCACTATTTCGGGCTCTACCTCATCGCCGAGAACATCACCAACCCGACCACGGTCCTGGAGAACCCGCACTGGGACGAGTTTGACCGGGAGCTCGACCAGGGCTACGAGGTGGTGGGGTTCCAGTTGAAAAGCCTGCATACCAAGAAGATCGCGCGCATGATCCAACGCGTCCGCGAGAAGTGCCCCCGGACCAAGGTGGTGGTGGGAGGTTACGGCGTGAGCACCCTGGGCCAGCCGGTGCCGGGCGACAAGGATGGTGACGCGGTTTACATCCGGGAGAACGCGGACTACCTTTGCCGGGAGGAGGGGGTGCGGTTCATGCGGCGTATTTTGGAGGACGGCCCGGAAGAGCGGGAGATCACCCAGTATCACATGCCCACGGTGGGCTTTTCGGTGGCCGGCTTGCCGGCCCAGCTTCGTCTGCCCATTATCCTGGTGAGTCTGGGTTGTCCCAATGGCTGCGATTTTTGCAACACCAGCGCCTTTTTCTATCAAAAGAAAATCTACGTGGCCGAGCCGGCGCAGGTTTACCGGTTCATCCAGAACTACCAGAAACGGCTCCGGAGCGACAATTTCTTTGTCCTGCTCTTTGATGAGGACTTCTTCCTGAATCCGGACTATGTCCGGGAACTGGGGCGCCTGCTCCGGAGCGATAAGAAGACCTGGGGAATCCGCTACTTCACTTTTGGCTCGATGCGCTCGCTGGCCGGGTTCGAGCCGGAGGAGTTGCGCGACTGCGGCTTGGGGGTGGTCTGGATCGGGGTCGAGAGCTTTTTATGCGGTCAGAACCTGAGCGAGGACCGGTATGACAAACGTCAAGGCAAGGAGATCAAGGAGACCTTCGAGGGACTGCACCGCAATGGCATCGGGACGATCGGGTCCCTGGTGCTCGGCTTTGACTTTCACGATTCTCAAAACTTGAAAGAAGACGTGGACCGGTTCGTGGCCCTCAAGCCCACGTTCTACCAGCTCTCGCCCCTGACGCCCTGCCCGGGCACCGCGCTCTACGACCGGATGCTGGAGGAAGGCAGAATCCTGGACAGCTATAAATGGGAAGACTTTCATCTTTGGAAAGACGACGTTTTCAAACTGAAGAACTTGCAGCCGGGCGAAGTCAAGCATTTCTTCGATTACGCCCATGACAAAATCCGCGATGAACTCGGTCCGCCAATAGTGCAGGGCATGGAACTGATGCTCGACAGTTATCAAATGCTGAAAAAGGCTCCCCCCAGCAAGTATAATCAATTCAAGACCCGCCAGAATAAAATGGCCGCCAAGGCCATGCACACCTATTTGGGCTCCCTGATCAAGCTTCATCCCAGCGAGACCGTGCGGGAGCGCGCCAAGATGCTGAATCGGAGATTTCACCGGGAAGTGGGCTGGCCCATCCCCTTTTCCGGGATCGTGGGCCGCTATATCACCCGGAACATCCAAAAGACGCTCCACGCGCCAAAGCCGGCGGTGATCTCCGACCCCCCGCCCCGCTGGTCCTATTACCACACCTTTGACGACCGCGTCTGGGTCCGAAAGGGCAGGAATTCCTCCAAGCCGGTTCCCTACCGGAAGGGGTTCCCCATCTCCCGAACCCGTTAATCTAATATTTGGGGTCTGACCCCAAATATTAGATTAAGAGTTTTTCAATGGCCAGTTCCGCGGCCTTGCGCTCGGCTTCTTTTTTGCTTCGGCCCCAGGCGCGGGCCCATTCCTGGCCCTGGACCAGGAGGACCACCTGGAATTCTTTGTCATGGTCCGGGCCCCGCTCCTGGATCACCCGGTAGCTGGGCGCCACCTTGAGCCGGGCCTGGATCATCTCCTGGAACCGGGTCTTGGAGTCCTGGATGGTCTCGCTTTGCTTGAGCCGCTCGATCCGGTCCTGGAAAAAGTTTTCGGCCAGCCGGGCCGTGGTCTCATAGTTGCTGTCGAGAAAGATGGCGGCGACGACCGCTTCCAGGCAGGAAGACAGGATCGAAGGCTTCTTGCGGCCGCCGGTGGAATCTTCGCCCTTGCCCAGGAGGATGGCCCGGTCGAGGCCCAAGTCCAGGGCCAGCTCCGCCAGGCTGTTCTCGTTGACCAGGCTGGCCCGGAACTGGGTGAGTTCGCCTTCAGGGGCTTCGGGGAACTGCTGGAGCAGGAGGTGTCCGACGGCGAGGTCGAGGACGGCGTCGCCGAGGAATTCCAGCCGCTCGTAATGAGACAGGGAGTCTGGAGAGGGGGCATTCTTTTCATTGATCGGCTGTTTTTCGTGGGCAAAGGAAGTGTGGGTCAGGGCCTCTTGCAGCAGACTCCGGTGGTGGAAGCGATAGCCCAGGCGCTCTTCCACTTGGGAAAGGTCCGACCCGGTTTCCGCCGAATTCATGCCAGCACTCCCCAACCGCCCTGCTGATCCGCGCCCTGGACCCGGACCTCCACCAGCCGGCCCTGCCAGTCCTGCTCGCTCTGGAACCGGAGCGGGACGTATTGGTCGGAAAAGCCCCGCTGCCAGCCGGCCCGGCGATCTTCGACCAGCAGGCGCAAGCGCTTGCCCACGGCCTGCGCATAAAAGGCTTGTCTTCGCCGGCTGCCCAATTCCCGGAGCCGGGCGGCTCGCGCTCGGATGACCGGGGGGACGAGCTGCTTATCCATCTCGGCGGCGGCGGTTCCGGGCCGGACCGAGAAGGGGAAGACGTGCAGGTAGCTCCAGGCCAGGCTTTCCAGGAAGGTGATCGTCTCGATAAAATCGGCTTCGCTCTCGCCCGGGAAGCCGGCGATCACGTCCAGGCCCAGGCACAACTCGGGCATGGCCTGGTAGAGTTCGAGCACCACGCGCCGGAACTCTTCGCGCGTGTAAAGCCGGCGCATGCGGCGGAGCACGGAATCATCGCCGCTCTGCAAGGGCAGGTGCAAGTGGCGGCAGATCCGGTTCGAGCCGGCGATGAGCGCGATCAACTCCGGCGAAAACTCCTGCGGCTCGATCGAGCTGAGCCGGATGCGCGGCGGGATCCCCGGCTCCCGCTCGAGGCTCTTCAGCAACGCGACCAAATTAGCGCCGTGGTCTTTGCCGTAAAAGCCGAGGTGAATCCCGGTCAGCACCGCTTCTTGAAATCTCTGCTCCGAGAGCCGGCGGAGTTGGGTGAGCACCGCGGCTTCGGGCAAGCTCCGGCTTCGGCCCCGGGCCTGGGGCACGATGCAGTAGGCGCAGGCCAGGTCGCATCCGTCCTGCACCTTGACCAAGGCCCGGGTGCGTCGCTGCCGGCCGCCGGCTGGATCGTAAAAGAAATCCTCCGGTGGAAGCAACTCGGGCCGGGTCTTGCCGGTGATCCATTCGATGACCCGACCGCGCTCGTGCACTCCGATCACCCCGTCCTGGGGCAAATCCTGGAGCGAGTGCGGCTGGGTCTCGGCCAGGCAGCCGGTGACCAGGACCCGGGCCGCGGGGTTCCATTTCCTGGCCCGGCGCACGAGCTGGCGGGACTGGAAGTCGCTCTTGCCGGTGACGGTGCAGGTATTGATCACGTAAATGTCCGCCTCCACCGGCGCGCCCTCGCTCTCCAGCATCTCGAAGCGCAGAGGGTCCAGGCCGGCCATCAAGGCCATGCTGTCGTAGTGGTTGGCCTTACAGCCCAGGGTGAGGAACGCGACCCGTAGTTTCCGTTCGGCCATCCTCAATCCTCCCAGGCCTCGATCCAGCCGCCGCCCAGCACTTCCTCCCCCGAATACAACACCGCGGCCTGACCAGGGGTGATGGCCCGCTCCGGCTCCTGGAAAACGATGCGCCACCGGCCGGCTCCTGCCGGCTCGACCCGGGCCGGCCGAGCCGGCGCCTTGTAGCGGACCTTGACCCGCACGTTTTCCCGCGGCGAGACCGGCTCGCCCGCGATCCAGTGGAGCTCGCGCACCAGCATTTTCTGGTGATAGAGGGCGGACTCGGGCCCGACTTTGACCAGGTTGTTCTCGGCATCCAGCTCCGCCACGTAGAGCGGCTCGGGCGAAGAGATCCTTAAGCCCCGGCGCTGGCCGATGGTATAACGATAAATGCCCTGGTGCCGACCCAGGCGCCGGCCAAGGAGGTCCACGATCTCGCCCTCGCCGTTCAAGCGTTCGGAGCATGAGCGCCGGCGGACGAAATCGCGGTAATGGCCCTGGTCCACGAAACAAATTTCCTGGCTTTCCGGCTTGTCCTTGACTTTCAAGCCCGCTTCCTTGGCGCGATGGCGGACCTCGGTCTTCCGGAGCTCGCCCACCGGGAACAGCGTGTGCGCGAGCTGACCCTGGGTCAGGGTAAAAAGGAAATAGGACTGGTCCTTGTTCGGGTCCCGGCCGCAAAGCATCCGCCAGGGGGTCCCCGGCCCGCCGGCCGCGATGCGGGCATAGTGCCCGGTGGCGAGAAAATCGGCGCCCAGCTCGCGGGCACGATCGAGCAGGGTCTGGAACTTGATCTCGGAGTTGCAGAGCACGCAGGGATTGGGTGTCCGGCCGGCCAGGTATTCGCGCACGAACGGGTCCACCACCTTTTCGGCGAACCGCTCCTGAAAGTTGACCGCGTAAAACGGAATCCCCAGTTGCTCGGCCACCCCGCGGGCGTCGTCAACGTCTTCCCGCGAGCAGCAGCCGCGGTAAGGCGCCCGGCCGGTCTGGGCGTGGTCCCAGACCTGCATGGTGATCCCGATCACCTCGGAGCCGGCCTCAAGGAGCAAGAGCGCCGCCACCGAGCTGTCCACCCCGCCGCTCATGGCCACCACCACCGGAGGTTTGGTCTTCCCGCTCATTTGAACCAGTATAACACAGGATTCCGGCGGGAACCGGGTCCCCTTGCGGTCTGAAAAAAACTGATTATCTTCATTAGCAAGAACATAAAAGGAGGATATCAAGATGGCCGACAATTCTGATCGTGAAATGCGTTTGAGCCTGGTGACTCTGGTGGTTCGCATTACCCTCGGGATGATCTTCCTCTTCTATGGACTGGGCAAGTTTATGATGGGGTATTCGAACTACGCCGGCTGGATGATCAATCTCTTCAAGGACACCTGGCTTCCGGGTTTTGCACTCCTGCCTTTCACGTATGCGCTGCCGTTCATTGAGGTTGGCCTCGGCGTGCTGCTGCTGGCCGGGATTTTGTCCCGATGGACTTTTGTGGCCACCGGCCTTCTGCTCGCCGCTTTGATCTTCGGGCAGGTGATTCTTCAAAAACCGGAGGTGGTCGCCCAAAATCTGGTCTTTACCATATTAATCACCATCGGGATCTGGGCGTCCGAGCACGACCGCTTCTCGCTCGACCATTTCCGCAAAAAAGCCGGTTAAGACCATAAAGGGGGAGGCCGAAAAACCGAGTCGGCCTTGATGTTCAAGAAGGATTGCGCTAAATTGTAGGGTCATGACCGGCGAGGTAGTGCTGGAGACCCAGGGCCTGGCTAAGCGGTTTGGGGATCTGCAAGCGGTCCAGGACTTGAACCTCCAGATTCGGCAGGGCGATGTCTATGGCTTCCTGGGCCCGAACGGGGCCGGCAAGACCACTTCCATCCGCATGATCCTGGGCTTGATCTCGCCCTCGGCCGGCGCCACGCGGATCTTCGGGCACGATATCCGCCGGCAATTCCGCCAGGCCATCCGCCAGGTCGGGGCCATGGTCGAGGGTCCGGCCTTTTATCCCTACCTGACCGGACGTCAGAACCTGAAGATTTACGGGCGCCTCTCCGGCGGGGTGTCGGATTTTCGGATCCAGGAAGTGCTGGAGATGGTGGGGCTCGGCCACTGGGGCGAGGCCAAGGTCAAGGGCTATTCTCAGGGCATGCGCCAGCGCCTGGGCATTGCCCAGGCCCTGCTCCATCGGCCCAAGCTCTTGATCCTGGATGAGCCGACCAACGGCCTGGACCCGCAAGGCATGCGGGAAATCCGAGGATTGATCCGCCGCGTGTCGCAACAACAACAAGAAGGCACCACCATCTTTCTCTCCAGCCACCTGCTCGGCGAAATGGAAATGGTCTGCAACCGGATCGGGGTGATGCACCGGGGCGTGACCCTGGTCCAGGGCAAGGTGGACGAGCTGCTCGGCCATGCCGCGGACATGGCCTCCATCCACGTGGACCAGACCGACCGGGCGAAAACCCTGCTTAAGGAAAAATTCGGGATCGAGCCCCAGCTCATCAAGCCTGGCTGGCTGGAATTTCCTTTGCAGGACCGGGATCTCTTTCCGGTCAACCGGGAGCTGGTCGCCGCCTGCCTCTCCGTCCACTCCATCGCCCCGCGCCGGCGCACGCTGGAAGAATATTTTGTCAATCTGACCGGGGAGTCCAAGGATGTCCGTTAGCGCCCGGGTCCGGGAATCCGCCCTGGTTTACGTCCGCCTGGTCCGGACCGATATGACCAAGCTCTTCCGCTACTGGGTGGTCCTGGCCGGCTATGGAGCCATGTTCGGGATCGCTTTACTCGGCGCTTACCTGGTCTATCACGGCGAGCAGGCCATCCGCGTCACCAGCGGCTCGGGTTACGCCTTTGCCATCAGCCTGGTCTTGCGCTGCGTGGATTTCGGCGCGCCCATCCTCTTCGTGATCCTCTGCATCCTCTTTGCCTTGGAGGTCGGAAACCAGACCATCAAGTGCATCCTCACCCGGCCGGTGACCCGGCTGGAGCTGATCCTGAGCAAATACATCACCGCCCTCATCATGATCGTGGTTTGCCTGGCCATCTTCGCCGCGATCGGGCTCGGCACCGGCTGGTATTACTACGGACTCGGCGACCTGACCGAAAACGAATACGTGCTCTTCCGCGCCGGCTACCTCTATCAGGAAATGGCCATCGGCTTCCTCTTCCTGCTCATCCCCTTCCTGACCATCGCTTCCCTCGCCCTCATGATCTCCGCCTTTTCCTCCACCACCGGCGGCGCCGTGATCATCGGCCTGATCGCCTTCGTCTTCTTCCAGATCCTGGGCCTTATCCCCGCCACCCTGGGTATCCGTTTGGGGGAAAACTTCTTTCCCTACGCCACCCTCGGCTTCCCTTCCCAGCGCTACGTGCCCCTATACGTCCTCGACGACCTGCCCACCGGCGTGCCCATTGACAACTGGTGGACCTGGGACATCCAGAAGATGGTCATCATCTGCTCTATCTATTTTGTAATATTTTTCACAATTTCCATCGTCGCCGTCAAGAAGAGGGATTTCGTGCTATGAGAAAGCTGCTCCTCGCCCTGTTCGGCCTGCTCGGCGCCGGAACCCTGCCCGGGCCGGCCCGGGCGGATATCTCCTTCCGGGAAAGCGAGTGCCAGTTCCCCGGCACCGTCCAGCAACGGGTCATCGCCGACCTGAACGGCGATCAGCGCCGGGATTTCCTGGTCTCCTACACCCGCAGCGACAAGGAGAAAAAGACCTTTGCCGCGGTCTTCTATCAAAAACCGGACGGCAGTTTCGGTCCCGGGCCGAACCTGGATTATACCTTTCCCGCCGAAGCCCGCGTCTTTGCCGTGGGCGACGTGGCCGAGTCACCGGGCGACGAGCTGGTGGTGGTCACCGGCCAGGGGGTCTTCTGGGTGGAAAAGACCGCGACCGGGTTCGGCCGGCTCCTGCCCCTGATCGCCAGCGAAAACCTCTTCACCGGCTCGGAACCCGGCCAGGTCGTGCTTCACCGCGTCCTCTGGGACCTGGACGGCGACCGGAAGCTGGAAATCATCCTGCCCGCGGAAGGGGGTCCCCTCATCTTCCGCCGGAATCCGGAAGGCAAGTTCTCGCTCCGGCAGCAGGTCAACCTGCCCCCGGTCGTCTCCTACCGGATCGGCAGCTTCGGCGATGTGTTCATCACCGATGACATCAACCAGTTTCTGCGCTGGCACACCTACGCGAAGCGGGTGATTGCCAGTCACACCATGCCCGACCTCTTTTTCGAGGATGCCAACGATGACGGCCGCACCGACCTCCTGGGGCTTTTGAACAACAAGCTCCGGATCTTCTGCCAGGAACCGGACGGCAGCTTTCCCCAGAGCCCGACCGCGGTGATCGAGCTCAGCATCCTCACGCCCGAGGAGAAGAAGCTCACCCTCACCGGCGAGGCCCTGACCTATGCCGACCTGGACCGGGACGGGATGATTGACCTGATCATGACCAAGTGGGGCTCCACTGAAAACCGCACCGAGATGACCCGCTTCCTCTATTTCGGCAAGCCCGGGCTCAAGTTCAACCCGAAGCCGGACCAGATCATCGGCTCGACCAGCGCCGGCGTCGAATTCGGAGTGCTCGACCTCAACCACGACCAGAAGCTCGACCTGATCATTCCCTATTTCCACTTCGCCCCGGCCCAGGCCTTCAAGATCATGACCCAGAATTCCATCAAGATCCAGTTCCAGCTTTACCTGTGCGGTCCCAACGGCCGCTACAGCCAGGGCCAGGGCAAGGACTATGCCCGGCCCGACCGCCGCCTGATCCTCAGCTACAAGATTGACATCATCGGCATCCTCCTCGATTTCCAGACCCTGATCCAGGGCAAGTTCCAGCCCCTGCTCACCTTCCGCGATTTCAACGGCGACCAGTTTCCCGACCTGGTGGCCGACACCGGCTCGGACAAGCTCGCTTTCTACTGGGGCAACGCGCAAGTGGAGTTCGCCAAGCAGCCCGACCAGGTGATCCCGCTCGAGTCCGCCATTGTCTATGACCTGGCGGACCTCAACGGCGACGGCAAAACCGATATTATCACCTATTATGAATCCGCGGAGCGGGTGCAGGAGAAGCGCAAGCTGGCCCAGAAGGCGCGCCAGCAGGCCCAGCAACCCGGAGCCGAGGCCCCGGCCGGGGTGGACGAGTCCAAACTGATGGCCACCGCCGAGGCCACCCGCATCAAGGTGTTAGTCTCGAAATAGGAGAAGTTTGAGGAAGGAGACGTGGCATGAGAGAAGTTAAGATCATCGGCGTGGGCATGACCCATTTCGGGAAGTTTCTGGAACGCTCGATGAAGGACCTGACCCGTGAAGCCTGCTCGACCGCGTTCGCGGAAGCCGGCATCGAACCCAAGCAGATCCAGTCCGCCTACGTGGGCAATGCCATGGCCGGCCTGGTCACCGGCCAGGAGTGCATCCGCGGCCAGGTGGTGCTGCGGCCCCTGGGCATCGGCGGCATTCCGGTCATCAACGTGGAAAACGCCTGCGCGTCCTCCTCCTCCGCCCTCCACCTCGCCTGGCTGGCCGTGGCCTCGGGCATGTATGACCTGGTGCTGGCCCTCGGGGTGGAAAAGCTCTACCACCAGGACAAGAAGAAATCTTTCATGGCCATTGCCTCGGCCATGGACATGGAAATCATCAACCAGTTCCTCGCCCTCCAGCAAACCAAGAAAGAAGAGCAGCCCGAAGCCAAGACCGGCCCGGAGTCCGGCGGGGGCGGCGGCCGCAGCATCTTCATGGACTTCTACGCCATCGCCGCCCGCATGCACATGCAGAAATACGGCTCCACCCAGGAGCAGTTCGCCGTCATTTCGGCCAAGAACCACTTCCACGGCTCCCTCAATCCCCACGCCCAATACCGCGACGTCTACACCCCGGAGCAGGTTTTGGCCTCGCCCCTGGTCAGCTTCCCCTTGACCCGGCTGATGTGCTCGCCCATCGGCGACGGCGCCGCCGCCGCGGTGCTCGCTTCGCCGGAAATGGCCCAGAAGCTCAACGCGCGCCAGCCCGTGATCGTGGCCGGCTCGGCGCTGGGTTCGGGCATGGACCGGACGATGAACGCCCCGGATATCGTGGCCCGGGTCGGCAAGACCGCCTACGAGATGGCCGGGATCGGGCCCGAGGACGTGAACGTGTCCGAGGTGCACGACGCCACGGTCTATGGCGAGGTGCAGGCCTGCGAGGAACTGGGTTTCTGTCCGCCGGGCGAGGGCGCGGTCTTCGGGGCCGAGGGACACACCAAACTGGGAGGCAAACTGCCGGTCAATACCTCGGGCGGGCTCGAGTCCAAGGGCCATCCGGTCGGCGCTACCGGCGTGGCCCAGATCGCGGAGATCGTCTGGCAGCTCCAGGGCCGGGCCGGCAACCGCCAGGTGCCCGGGGCCAAGGTGGGCCTGACCGAAAACGGCGGCGGCGCCATCGGCGTCGAGGCCGCGGCCATGTCCGTGCATATCCTGAAGATTTAGGCTCTAGGCTTTAGGCGTTAGACAAAGAAAAAGATTCCAATTCATTTTAGAATAATACAATCCCAATCTAATGCCTAAAGCCTAATGCCTAATGTCTAATGCCTTTCCCAGTTCCGGAAGGCGCGCTTTCCAGTTCGCCGCCGAGCTCGCCTTCCCCCGCCTAGTCGGCTCCCGGGGAGAAACTCTCGCCCGCCAGCTTATTATCCAAAAATGGAAATCGCTCGGCCTCTCGGTCGAAACCGCCGAGTTCCCGGCCTCGGACTTCGCCATCAACTCCGCGGCCCGCTGGGCCCTGGTCCCCAGCGGTTCCTTCCTCCTGATCGCCGCCATCTGCTTCCGCGCCGGCTACCCGCTCGGGTCACTGCTCTCGGCTCTGATTGCCGTGGGCTTTACTTTCTTCCTGGCCGGCGAGTTCAAAACCGCCTTTGCCCGCTGGGACCATCGGGGCAAAAAATTCCAGACCGCCAACATTATCGCTAGTGGCACCGGTTTGAGTGCCACCGGTTTGAGTGGCACAGGTTTTCAACCTGTGCCCACTGTTATCTTCATGGCTCACTACGATTCCAAGAGCCAGACCTTCCCGCTCTGGCTCCGGCTCTTCTGTTTCCTGGCCGGAGGCTTCGGCGGCCTGGCCCTCGCCAGCCTGACGGCATTGGTCTCGATCCTGGATCTGGCCGGAATCGCGACCGCCTTGCAAAACCCGCTCACCTGGTCGGCCCTGGTCGTGTTCCTGATCTCCGCCGCCCTCCTTTGCAACCGCGTCCAGAACCAATCCCCCGGCGCCCTCGACAACGCGGCCGGGGTGGCGGTGATCACCGAGATCGCGCGGGAGCTTCTAGCCGAACCGCCGGCCGGCCTCAACCTGGTCTTCGTGGCCACGGCGGCCGAAGAACTCGGCCTGTGCGGGGCCAAAGAATTCATTAAGGGTCACCGGCAGAATGCCGGTGCCACGACCTATTTTATTAATTACGACAGCCCCGGCTACGGCTCCCGCGCCCTCGCGCTCTCGGCCTACGGAATTCCGCGAAAAAAGATTTCGCCCGAGCTCAACCGCGCCCTGGCCGAGATCGCCCATGCCCAGGCCATCCCCTTCCGCCTGGTCTATCTCCCGGTCGGCGCCGCCACCGACCTGTTCCCGGTGCTCCACGCCGGCTTTCAGGGCGTGAACCTCTCCTCCTTCAACCCCCGCATCCACACCCCGGCCGACACCATCGAGACCATCCGCGAGCAAGCCCTGGCCGACAACATCACCCTTGGCCTGGAACTGGCCCGACGTCTGGCCGAAAAGCACGGTCCGAAGCCCTCCTGAGCTTCGCCTGGGCCTGTCTCATCTTGGCGAGGCGATTTTTTTTCTTGGCATCAGTGGGGCTATGCTATAATAGATTCCAGCGCAAAAAACTAGCGCGAAGAGCACGGGAAGGAAAATGAGAAAGAGAGTATTACTGGCCACGATTTTGGGCTTGGCCCTGGTCTTTGGACTGATGATCGGATGCCCTTCAGGTGGTGATGACGATGACGGTGTAACTTGCAATTGGCAAAAAATCAGAAGTGATGTCCGATCACGAATGCCGCGGGTGATAGCCGGAATCCTTCCCTGTCCTGGACCGGGTCTGAGTTCGGGGTGAGCTGGACGGATGATCGCGACGGCAATGATGAAATCTACTTTGCCCGGATCGGGTGTCAGTAATCAAAGGGTAGGGGCGACCGGCCGGTCGCCCCTACCCTGAGCGCGATGAATCGCATCCCTACGCGCCGGTTCTGGACAAGGTCGTCGTCAATGACCACCTTTTATGTCGCCCACCCTGTTGAGAGAATGTCATTGCCGAAAAGGGGGTGATGTGGTAAATTGAGAAAAGGCTTGAACGGATATTTTAAAGCCATGCGGGTAATCGTGTAAAATATGACCGAGGAGGGCATGATGGAGAATTTACTGGTCAACACGAATGAATACAACGGCCGGTATGTTGCCTTGAAGAGTTTCGAGGACCATAGCGTCGTCGGAGTTGGCGACGATCCGGAATCGGCCCTCGAGGACGCCCGCGGCAAAGGGGTTGAGGACCCTGTTCTGGTTTACGTCACCGAGACCGACACGGTGCACATTTACTGATGCCGGTTCGCAACTACCCCTTTTCAGCGACCAGGCCGGGAGACATTGCCAGGCCATTGCTGCCCGTAACCATAATCAATCCGGACCGCGGTAATCGGATCAAGGTTTTTGCCCTGATCGACACTGGAGCTGACGAGAGCGCTTTGCCTGCATCCTTCGCCCCGATTCTGGGGCACAGCCTTCAGGCCGGGCAACAGAGGAAGATCAACACGGGCAACGGCGTGACCATAGCCTATAGCCACGCCACTCGCATTGAAATAGAGGGATTTGCCACGCAGAATGTCCTGATAGATTTCATGCCGAACCTCTCCATCCCGCTTCTTGGCGTGAAGAGCTTTCTCAGCAACTTCATCCTCAAGATAGACTATCCCCAAAAGACCTTCTCCCTTCAACTGTCTTAATGCCATAGAGTTTTTCCGGTACCGGCAAGCGGCATTGCCCTGGGGGCCATTCGGCATGGTAAGGAATTGGGGCTTGACATTGGGGGGATGGATGGCTTCCAGGAGGCCAAGTTTTGTGAACCCACCCTGCCAGGGCGCAAGGATGGGCTCCACAAATAATTTTAAAGAGGTTGGAATTGAAAAAAACCGGGGCACGGCCCCCCGTTTCGGGGGGGCCGGCGTTTTGCCGCTTTTCAGTAAATTGTAATCAATCCAACATTTCAAACAACCCGGCCGCGCCCATGCCCCCGCCGATGCACATCGAGACCACGCCCCACTTCTTGCCCAGCCGGCGCATCTGGTTAAGCAGGGTGGCGGTGAGCTTGGCCCCGGTGCAGCCCAGCGGGTGGCCGAGCGCGATGGCCCCGCCGCAGACGTTGAACTTGTCGTCCGGGATGCCGAGCTCCTTGACGCTGTAAAGCGCCTGGGAGGCAAAGGCCTCGTTCACCTCGAACAGGTCAATGTCCTTGACCTCTTTCCCCACTTTTTTCAGGAGGGCCGGGATGGCGTAGCGCGGTCCTACGCCCATTTCTTCCGGGGGCACGCCCACCGCGGTGAACTGGTGGAACTTGGCGATGGGCTTGATCCCCAACTCTTGCGCCTTGTCCCGGCTCATCAGCAGGCAGGCCGCGGCTCCGTCGGTCATCTGGCTGGAGTTGCCGGCGGTGACCGAGCCGCCGGCCTTGAACGCCGGCGGCAGCTTGGCCAGACCCTCCAGGGTGGTGCCCCGGCGCACGCCGTCGTCGGCGTCAAAGGTGAAAGTCTCCTTGATCCGCTTGCCCCCCTTGACCACGTAGCGGGTGGCCTGGACCGGGGTGATCTCGCCCTGGTAATAGCCCTTGTCCTGGGCCTCGGCCGCCCGGGCGTTGCTGCGCACGCCCAGCTCGTCCTGCATCTGGCGGGTGATCCCGTATTTGGCCGCCACGATCTCCGCGGTGATGCCCATGGACACGTAAGGCTCGGGATAGTCCACCGTCCACTCCGGGTTAGGCCGGGTGATGAACCCGCCCATGGGCACCTTGGTCATGCTCTCCACCCCCCCGGCCATCACGATCTCCGACCAGCCGCAGATGATGTTCTGGGCGGCGAGGGCGATGGCCTGCAGGCCCGAAGAGCAGAACCGGTTCACGGTGTAGCCCGGCACGCTGATCGGCAGCCCGGCCAGGAGCGCGGCCAGCCGGCCGATATTCAGGCCCTGCTCGGCTTCGGGGAAAGAGCAGCCGAGCACCAAATCCTCAACCATCTCCGGCTTCACCTGCGGCACTTGCGCGAGTACCGCCTTGATCACCTGGGCGATCAGGTCATCGGCCCGGGTGTCCTTGAGCAGGCCCCGCCTGGCCCGGCCGCCGCCGCTCCGTAACGCTGAAACAATGACTGCCTCTTTCATTGGAAATAACCTCCCCAAGAAATGGTATGTCGTATGTCGGATGTCGGGATTTACTTTTCACTGTGCACCGTGCACTGCGCACTGTGCACTAGTTCCTAAGCGGCCGGCCGGTCATGAGCATGTGCTCGAGCCGCTTCTGGGTCTTTTCCTCGTGGCACAGCGCCACAAACACTTCCCGCTCCAGAATCAACAACTCCTCCTCATCGAGGAAAGTGCCTTCGCGCACGTCGCCGCCGCCCAGGACCCAGGCCAGCTTCTTGGCAATGAAGACGTCGTAATCGCTCGCGTAGTTGCCCTGGCGCAGGTTGAAGAGCACCACGTCCACCGCGCCGCGCAGCGAGTCGCCCATCACCTGGACCTTTTCCAGCTCCGGCGGCTTGAACCCGGCCAGGTGCATGGCGAGCGCCTCGCGCTTGGCCGCGGCGATCTGGTGGTCGCGGTTGAAGACGATCCGGTCGCCCGGCCGCAAGAGCCCCATCTCCCGGGCCTCCTGGGCGGAGTTGGAGGTCTTGGCCATGGCGATCATCTCGAACACCGGCACCACGAAGGGCTGGAGGTTATCCAGCGCCACCTGCTTGGGGATGGAGTTCTGGTGCTGCTTGAGCAGGTTCATGCACCCGCCGCCGCCCGGGATCAGGCCCACCCCGACCTCCACCATGCCCATATACAGGTCGGCCGCGGCCACCATCCGGTTCGAGCCCATGCACACCTCGGCCCCGCCGCCGAGCGTCAGGCCGTGGGGGGTCGAGACCACCGGCACCTTGGAGTATTTCAGCCGCTGGTTCACGTCCTGAAAATATTTCACCACCCGCTCGATCTCGGCGAACTGGCCGGCCCGGGCGCCCTGGAGCACCACGTTGATGTTGGCCCCGGCCGAGAAGGCGCCGGGCAACGCGTTGGTCTGGTTCCCGATCACCAGCCCTACGCCCTCGGCCTCGGCCCGCTCCATCCCGGTGTTCATCATCTTCATCATGTCCTCGTCCAGCGCGTTCATGGTGGAGTGGAACTCGACGCAGAAGACGCCGTCGCCCAGGTCAATCAGGCTGGCGGCGGGACACTTGGCCACTACCTTGTTCTGGTCCTTGAGCGACTTGAGCAGGAGCAGGTTGGGGTTGGCCGGCAGGGGCACGTAGGTCTTTTTCTTGAAGTCGTAATACGAGACCTTGCCTTGGACCGTCTTATAGAAGCTCTGCTTCTTGGCCTTGAGCATGTCCTCGATCTTCTTGGGCACCTTGAAGCCCTCGGCCTTCATCCGGGCGACCGACTCTTTCAGCCCGACCGCGTCCCAGGCCGCGAAGGGGCCGAGGTCGAAGTTGAAGCCCCAGCGCATGGCGTTGTCCACTTCCACGACGTTGTCGGCGATCTCGGGGATGCGCTCGGCCGCGTAGATCGAAGTGCCGGCGAACACTTTCCAGGCGAACTCGGAGGCGCGGCCGCCGGCCTGAAGCAAGCCCTGGATCCTTTTCCCCGGGTCCGGCTCAAAGGCGAGCAATCCCAGAACCTCGAACTTCTCGCCGGACTGGTCGCGGTAGTCCAGGGTTTGGGGATCAATCACCTGGAACTTTTTCTTGTCGGTCCGCTTGTAAAAGCCGGCCTCGGTCTTGTTGCCCAGCAGTTTCTTTTCCACCATCTGCTCGAGGAAGGCCGGCAGGGTGAAAAACTTTTCCGCCTCATCCGGCTTGACCAGGGGCGCGGTGTTCTTGGCGATATGCACCAGTGTATCAAGCCCGACCAGGTCCGCAGTGCGGAACATGGCCGACTTGGGCCGGCCCATGGGCGGGCCCAGGATCTCGTCCACCTCCTCGATCTTGACCCCCATCTCCAGCATGGCCTTCATGGCATAGACCATGCCCGCCACCCCCACCCGGTTAGCCACAAAGTTGGGCGTGTCCTTGGCCCAGACAATGCCCTTGCCCAACTCTTCCTCGCAGAAGCGGGCCATGAAGGCCAGCGCCTTCTTGTCGGTCTTGGGCCCGGGGATGATTTCCAGCAAGTGCATGAAGCGCACCGGGTTGAAGAAGTGCGTGCCCAGGAAATTTTTTTGCAGCTCGGGTTTGAGGTCCGCGGACATCTCCTGGATCGGGATGCCCGAGGTATTGGTGGAGACGAGGGCCTGGCCGTTCCAATGCTTTTGCACCCGCTGGAACACGTCCTTCTTGATCTTCAGGTCTTCCACCACCACCTCGAGGATCCAGTCGCAGTCCTGGATGCGCTCCATGTGGTCTTCGAAGTTGCCGGGCCGGACCCGCGAGACCGCATCCTTGCTCATGAACACCGGCTGCCTGAGCTTGGCCGTCTTTTCCAGGCCGGTGGCCGCAAACTGGTTGCGCTTGGCCGGGTTCTTCCGGTCCTCCTCGCTCAAGCCCGGCGGAACGATGTCCAGCAGTTCCACCTCGAGCCCGGCGGAGGCCAGGTGCGCGGCTATGGCCGAGCCCATTACTCCCGAGCCCAGCACCGCCGCTCGCTTGATCTCCTTGATCATGGCTTTTTCCTCCTGCTCCTTTCCCGACGATAGGCGTTACGGATCAACTGGACCAGGCTCGCGCGAACCTGCTCCAACTCCTCGGCGTTCATCCCCCGGGTCAATTCCCGGTAGGCTTGCTTCAGCACACGCTGCACCTCCGGCGCGATCATCCGACCCCGCTCGGTCATGCAAATCCGAAAAGCCCGCCGGTCGTTGGGGCTCGAGCGCCGGCGGACCAGCCGCGCCCGCTCCATCCGGTCAATCAGCCCGGTCATGGTGGATTTCTCCAGGGAAACCGTCTGGCCCAGCTCGGTCAGACGCAGGCCGTCGCGCTGGGCCAGGGCCAGGAGCACCCCGATAAAGCCCACCGAGACTTCCTTGAGACCGTGCGCGCGCAGGTGCGACTTGAGATAGCGCGACATCGCCCAGCTCGCCCGGTTCAGGAAAAAACCCATCTGGTATTCGACGCCCACGGGAATTACTTTGTATCCATACTATTCATATCCAAACAAAGTTGTCAAGTCCTTTTTTCCCTTGCCACCCCCCATTTCTTCATCAAGGGCCTTTTTTCGGCCTTTGGTAGGGGCGCCATTGATGGCGCCCATCTTCTTCAGGGCGCGATCAATCGCGCCCCTACTGTTCTCCGAAAACTGGAGGTGGCAAAGGGGAATTAAAATCTGGATTCATTCCGGCAAGGCGCGGTATAATAAAAAAACTATTCCGGAAGCGTTGGGGCCTCGGCCGGGCCCCAGCGCGAGGGGGGAGAGGAAAGGCGATGAACTGGCTTAAACAAACCTGGCTTCAAGCCGGCCTGATAGTGGTTTTCACCTGGGTGGTCTATTCCAATGCCTTGCCCGGCGATTTCTATTTTGAGGATATCCCCCAAATCCAGGAGAACCTGGCCCTCCAGGTCCAGGTTGACCTGGGCCGGCTTTTTACCGATCCCCAGACCTTCAGCTCCCGGCTCGGCGTCCAAATGTTCCGGCCCCTCACCCTGCTCTCTTACGCGGCCACTTTTGCGCTGTTCGGATCCAAACCTCTCGGCTTTCACCTGCTCAACCTCTTGATCCATTCCCTGAACGCGCTCCTGGTCTTCTTCCTCGCCCGGCGCTGGCTCAAAGACCAGGTCCTGTCCTGGCTCCTGGCTTTGACCTTTGCCGTGGCCACGGTCAACACCATGGCCGTCAATTACATCAGCTCCCGCTCCGACCTCCTCGCCGCGGGTTGGGTCCTGCTCGCGCTTTTCCTGGACGACGGCCCGGTCCCGGACCCGGGACCTTACCATTCCTTTCGCCGGGCCGGTGCCATCCTGGCCGCCGCCCTTGGGCTTCTCAGCAAAGAAACCGCGATGGTCCTCCCGGCCCTGATCGTGGCCCGCGACTTCCTGCTTTTTCCCCGCGACCGCTCCTGGCTTTCCAAGAGGATCGCGATTTACCTCGCCTATGGCCTTGTCGCCGTCGGATTTCTGGCGCTCCGCTACTTCCTCATCCACACCCGGTTCGGCTCCGCCGATCTTTCTCTTCTCACCAACCTCCTCACCCAACTCAAGGCCGTCCTCCTCTATTTCGCCAAAGTCTTTTTCCCCTTTCACCTCTCCATCCTTCCGGATTTGCCGGCAGCTTCATCGCTCCTGCAGGCCGGCGTGATCGCGGCCGCATTAGGCATCCTCGCCCTCCTCTTCCTGATCGCTCTTTCCGCCCGGAGCTTGCCGCTCGTGGCTCTGGGGCTCGCCTGGTTTTTGCTCTCCCTCCTCCCGACCTCCCTCGTCCCCCTCCACCTCCCTTTCAGCGAGACACGGGTCTATCTGGGATCCGTCGGGCTTCTCCTGGCCGCCTTCAGCCTCCTCTTCCGCGCTTTGGAGCAGACTAGGCCGGAGCGGCGCCGGGCCGCATGGTCGTGGCTGGTATTGATTGTCTTGATCCAGGCCGGATTGACGCGGGAACGAAATACTACCTGGCAGGACGGCTATCGCCTTTGGGCCGAGGCCACCCGCCTGGGGCCCGGCCGGCCCCTGACTCTGGTCCAGATGGCCGCGCTGGCTCAAGAGCGAAAGCAACTTCCGCGGGCGAAGATGCTTCTGGCCCGAGCATATCAAGCCGCGCCCGATGATCCCGGCGTCCTGTTCCAGATCGCCCAGGTTTACCAGGAGACCGGGCCGGCCCAGAAGGCCCGGACGTTTTTGGAAAAATACCTGGAGCAGGTCACGAGCCCGGGCGACCGCATCCGGGCCGAGATCCAACTGGCCCGGCTGGATCTGCACGATAACCGGCTGGAGGACGCCCGGGCTCAGTTGGAGCAGGTCTTGGCCGTGTCCCCGGACGAGCCCTGGGCCCTCTACCTCATGGGCCTGTTGGCCGAGCTGGAAAAGAATTTGGAAGCGGCCGCGGACTATTACCGCCGGGCCCTGGTCGCTTTGCCCCGGTTCCCGGAGGCGGAAGGCCGGTTGGGCACGGTTCTGACTCAACTGGAGCAGAACGAAGAAGCGCAGACTTTTCTGGAACAGGCCGTGGCCCACGGGTCCCTGGATGAGCGGGTTTACTTGCATTTGGGCAACCTCTACGGCACCCAGAGCCGGTTGGAAGAGGCGAAGGACATGATGGAACGCGCCCTGGCATTGAACCCCAACTATGCCTTGGGTCACCTTAACCTGGGAGTGATTTATTTCCAGCGAGGGGATTACATGGCTGCCAAAAAGGAGTTTGAGGAAGCGCTTCGCCTGGATCCCTCGATGGCCCAGGCCCATGGACAATTGGCCCGGTGGTATTTGGCGGTGGTCAAAGACCGGATTCCGGCCGCGATGACCCCGGAAGAGGCCCTGGCTTTAGCCCGCGAGCAAATTCGCTGGCTTTCCGAGCATGGCTATGCCACCTCGGAATTGGACGCCGCGCTCCAGGCCCTGGAGGGGACCGCGAAGTGAGCCGGCCGCCAAGCCGTCCGCACCCGGCGTGGGCCTTGGTCATCCCCGCCCTGGTCTTTCTGGTTTATGCCAACAGCCTGGACAACGGCTTCCACTTTGACGACTTCCATACGATAGTGGATAACCCCTCGATCCAGGCCCTCTCCGAAATCCCCCGCTTCTTCCACGACCCCACCGCGTTCAGCACCAAGAACGGCAACTGGCCTTTTCGCCCGGTCTTGCTCACGGTCAATGCTTTGAACTATGCCGCGGCCCGCTTCTCCCTCCCGGCCTGGCACCTGGTCAACCTGGCGCTGCACGCGCTCAATGCCTTTTTGGTTTTTCTTCTCGCCGCTTCGGTCTTTCGGCTGCGCGCCGGCGCGGTGGCGGCCGGTCTGATTTTTGCCGTCCATCCCTTGAACAGCCAGGCGGTCAATTACTTCAGCGCGCGCGCCTCCCTTTTAGCCGCGACTTTTGTCCTCGCCGGCCTCTTAGCCCAGGCGCAAGCCCGGCAAAGGCAGGAGACAGGACAAGAGTCCGGCCCTTGGATCATCCTGGCCAGCTTACTCTTCCTGCTCGGACTATTGGCCAAAGAAGAGGCCGCAGTCTTCCCCTTCCTGGCCCTTGGCCTCGCGGCCTTTGATCCCACGGATCAATCCTTCCGCTGGCCTCGGGGGAAACAATGGTTTGCACTCCTCCCGGCCGGCATCATCCTGGCCTTGTTTCTCGGGCTCCGCTTCCACTTCCAAAAGACTTTTCTTCTCCCTCACGCCGCGGAAATGGCCCCCATCTATTCCCGACTCCAAATCGCCTTGACCGGGTTTATCTCTCCCTGGATTTACTTCCACCGCTTCCTCTGGCCCCTCTCGCTCAGCGTGCTCTCCCAGGTCCGCGCACCCGACTCTGTTCTCGATCCGGCCGTGCTCGCCGGCGCGGCCAGCTATGCCTGGCTCGGTCTTCTCTTTTGGAGAATCCGACACCGGCCGGCCGGCGCGGTCGTGATCGGGACGCTTTGGTACCTCGCCGCGCTGCTCCCGGCCATGGTCCTGATCCTGAACGTGCTGATCGCCGAGCATCACGCTTACCTCGCCCTGGCCGGACTCCTTCTCGCTCTGGGAGCCGGACTGGAAATGGCCTTGTCCTCCCCCCGGCCCCGGATCGCCCAGCCGGCAAAATACCTGGTCACCACCGGTGTCATCTGCTTCAGCCTGCTTACCCTCCTCCGGAACTCGGCCTGGCAAGACGAGATCACCCTCTGGCGCGATGCCGTCGCAAAAGGGCCGGCGCAATTTGCCGCCCAAAGCCTGCTGGGCGCGGCTTATGCCAAAGCGGGGCAATATCAACAAGCGCGGCAGCGGCTGGAAGTCGCGGTCCGGCTCCGGCCCAACTTTGCCGACGCCCACAATACCCTTTCCCTGGCTTACCTGCGCCTGGGCCGGGTGGATCAGGCCGAAGCCGAGATCCGCGAGGCCTGGCGCCTGGCGCCGGACAATCTCACCTATTTGAACAACCTGGGCATCCTGCTCATGCTCCGGCAGCGCTGGAACGAGGCCCTGACCGTTTTCAACCGGGTCTTGCAAATCGAGCCTGACCATCCCCGGGCCCGGGATTACCGGGACCAGGTGCTGGAAAAGCTCCGCGCGGAACCCGCGCCGTTCCACTTGCCCGGCCAGAAAAAATAAACTAATCTAAGCAGGGAGAGCCGATGGGTCCGCGCGAGGAAATCGAGAAGCTCAGCCGGGAGATCAACTACCACAACATCCGCTACTACCGGGACGACAACCCGGAGATCCCGGATGAGGATTACGACCGGCTTCTGCGCCGGCTGCTGGAGCTCGAGCGGAAATATCCGGAATACGTCACCCCCGATTCGCCCACCCAGCGCGTGGGCGCCGCCCCCCTGGAAAAGTTCGAGAAGGTCACCCATCCCCAGCCCATGTTCAGCCTGCAGAACGCGATGGATGAGGAAGAGGTCCGCGAGTTCGACCGCCGGGTCAAGCGGTTTCTGGGCGTAAGCGGCGAGATCGCCTACGTGGCCGAACCCAAGATTGACGGGCTGGCCATCAACCTGATTTTTGAGCGCGGCCGCTTCACCCGGGGCGCGACCCGCGGCGACGGCCGGGAAGGGGAGGACGCGACCCAGAACCTCCGCACCGTGCGCAGCCTGCCCCTGCGCCTGCTCGATCCCGAGCCGCCCGCCTTCCTGGAAGTGCGGGGCGAAGTTTACATGCGCCGCTCGGAATTCGAGCAGATGAACCGCGAGCGGGCGGAAAAGGGCGAGTCGCTGTTCATGAACCCCCGCAACGCCGCGGCCGGGTCGCTCCGCCAGCTCGATCCCAGGATCACCGCCTCCCGGCCGCTGGACCTCTTCTGCTACCAACTCGGCCGGGTGGACGGCCGCGCCTTCGAGACCCACCACGAAGCCCTGGCCCAGCTCCGGCGCTGGGGCTTGCCGGTCAACGACCGGATCGAGCGCTGCCCCGACCTCGCGGCGGCCTTGAATTTTTACCGGAAAATTTTGGCCGAGCGGGACCGGCTCGCTTACGAGGCGGACGGGGTGGTGATCAAGGTGGACCGGATCGAGCAGCAGCGGGCCCTGGGCGAAAAATCGCGGGAGCCGCGCTGGGCGATTGCCGCCAAGTTCCCGGCCAGGCAGCGGACGAGTGTGATTAAGAACATCGTGGTCCAGGTCGGCCGCACCGGCGCGCTCACCCCGGTGGCCGAGCTAGAGCCGGTGGAGGTGGGCGGGGTGATGGTCAAGCGGGCCACGCTCCACAACCAGGACGAGATTGACCGCAAGGACGTGCGCATCGGCGACACCGTGGTGGTCCAGCGCGCCGGCGACGTGATCCCGGAAGTGGTCTCGGTGGTCGTCGCCAAGCGGCCCAAGAGCGCGCGCAAGTTCCAGATGCCAGAGCGCTGCCCCGAGTGCGGCTCGAAAGTGGTTCGGCCCGAGGGCGAGGCCGTGCACCGCTGCGAGAACCGCGACTGCCCGGCCCAGATCAAGGAGAGCATCCGCCACTTCACCACCCGCAACGCCATGGACATCGAGGGACTGGGCGACAAGATCGTGGAACTGCTCTACGAGCAGAAGCTGGTCCGCTCCATCGCGGACCTCTTTCGGTTAACCCTGGAACAGCTTTCGCCCTTGTGGAAAAAAGCTGAGAAGGCTCCCCAAAATATCCTCCAGGCCATCGAGGCCAGCAAAAAGACCACGCTCCCGCGTTTCCTCTTTGCTCTTGGCATCCGCCAGGTGGGTGAAGCCACAGCCAGGGATCTCGCCCTCGCGTTCGGCGACCTGGAGAGCATCGCCCGGGCGAGCGAGGATGAGTTGCAGGCGGTGGAGGGCATCGGCCCGGAGGTGTCCGCCTCGGTGCGGGCCTTCTTCGAGAACAAGGAGAACCAGACACTGATCAAAGAACTGCTCAAGGCCGGGATCGAGTTCGAGAAAATCGAAAAGAAAGGCAATAAGCTCTCCGGCAAGACCTTTGTGCTCACCGGCGGGCTTTCCTCCATGACCCGCGACCAGGCCAAGGCCGCGATCATCCGCCTTGGCGGCCGGGTGGCCTCGAGCGTAAGCAAGAAGACCGACTTTGTGGTAGTCGGCGAAGACCCGGGCAGCAAGCTCGACAAGGCCAGGGAACTTGGCATCAAGACCCTTAGCGAAACTGAATTTAAAAAAATGATTGGGGATTGATTGTAGGGGCGCAATTCATTGCGCCCCCTTTTGGCCACGGGGCGCGATAAATCGCGCCCCTACATTTACATTTAAATAATGGAAAAAGATTACATCCTCGGCCTGGATTTGCACGGCACCTTGCTGGAACCGGGCGAGGTCTTGCGGCCGGAGTTGGTGCCCGACCTGATCGCGGGCCTGAACAAGCTCGCGGACCGCGCCGTGCTCTTCCTCTGCACCGGCAATGACCTGGACTTCGTGAACCGTAAGCTCCCGGCCAAGCTCCGCCTATGCTTTGACGGCTACGTGCTGGAGACCGGCTGCAGCTTCAGCCCCGACCGGAAACAGGAATTGGTCCTCACCTCTCCGGAGGAGCAAAAGCTGATCCAAGACCTGGAGCAGAAGCTGAAGGACCAGAAATTTCCCGAAGTCAATTACTTCGCCCACCGCCTGACCACCATCAGCCTGTTCTGCGACCGGCCCCGCGAGTTTTATGCCGAAGTGAATGAAGCGGCGCGGGCGCTGGGGGTGCGGGACCGGGTGATGGTTACTTATTCCAGCGTGGCGGTGGACATTTTGCCCAAAGGCTACAACAAGTTCACCGGCTTGAAAAAAGTCGCCGAAGGCCGGAAAACCATCGGGATCGCGGATTCCATGAACGACCAGGCTTTGCTGCTCGAAGCCGACTTCGCCCTGGCCCCGAAAAACCTCGCGCCCGAGCTGAAACCCTCGCTCGCCGACCGCGGCCGGCCGGTGATTCCTTTGGCCCATGCCCAGGGCTTGCAATCGCAATCAGTTCCCATCGCCTCCGGTCGCGAAACCGAGGGCGTGATCGAGATTCTTGCATTTTTGAAAAAATATCTTTAAAGGGCAAGCAGGATTTCCGCGACCGGGGCGGTCGCGGCTACCAGACTCGTTATTGCCTACCTGACACTCCGGCCGGTTCTAAGTTACTGCGCCGTTGGCTGGATGGTGACCGGCCCGATCAGGCCCGAGGGCATGAGATTGGTGCGGCCCTTGAACTGGCGAAAGCGCTTGTCGCCCGATTTGCCGAAGCGGAGGAGCCGGTTGTAGAGGGTGGGCGTGACCAGCAGCTCGATGGTATTTTCCCCCGGCTTCAAAAAATTGGTGGCGTCGCAGGAAAAGGGCGGAACCAGCAAGGTCCCGGCCGGCCGGCCGTTGATCTTCACCTCCGCCGCATCGCGCACGTCGCCCAGATCGAGGAAGAGCCGCACGCCCGGTTGGAACAATCCCTGGTCCAAATTGACCTTTGCCGTGTATTTTCCCGGCGTGGAGCAGCCTTTCAGCTCCTGGATCTCGCGCCAGTCCGCGAGCGAACTCAGGTCCAGGACCACGGGCTTGCTCTTGCCGTCTGGAGAGCGGAGCGCGGTTTCCAGGCGCCAGGCGAAGATCGCAACCGGCGCCGGCAGTTTGGCTGGTATTGGCGGAGCAGGCGGAGAAGAGGGGACTTGCTCTGGAGTCTTTTCAAAGCCGATGAGCAGAGAGCCCCAGGCCGGCAAATTCAAATCCATGAGCACTCGGCCGCCGGCTGCCTGATAATTTTCAGCGGGAGTGATTTCGCCGGTCCAGGGGTTCCAGATTTCCGGCGCCCGGCCCGGGCAGGGGAAAGAAACCTGCGCGAAGAGCGGCTGGCGCGAGGCGTTGCGGAAGAAGAAGTAGTCCGCGGCTTGGGTGCGGCGGTGGATGTAGTCGAGCGCGGGCTGGGGTTGGTCATAGATCAAGTCCGGGGCAAGACCGAGGTCTTGGCTGAGTCGTTCCGCCACCTGGCTGCTCTCGGCCTGAATCACGCGCCGGGAACCCCCGAGCAGGCGCTGGAGAGCGGCGCGAATCTCGGCATCGTTTTGCTGAAAGTCTTTGAACCCGGGCTGGCCGCTCGGAAGCTTATCCACGAACACGATCGCGGCGCCGGCCGAGGAGAGCTCCTCCAGTTTCTTCACCACCGGCAGCGGCAGCCGCTCCATGCGATTGAGAATAAGCACGCGATAACGCGCCTGGCCGATGCGCAGCCCGCCGTTTTCCACCGAGGCCTGAAGCAGGCACTCTTCGTTGACGTGGTCGTAGTTGTAGCCGTGGGCCATCAGTTGATCGGCCAGTTTTACGTTCTGGATAACCCATTCGTGCTCGGGCCAGGGCCGGCCGGTCTTGCGCAGGCGCGCGAGCAGGCCCGGATACTGCAAGAGCGCGTCGGTCTCATCCAACACGCCCTCGGTCAACTCCTCGTAAACCAGGGTGCGCTGGGGGTAGCCGAAGAGCGGGTAGTAGAGCGCCGCGTCGGTCACCACCTCGCCCTGCCGCAGCACGTATTGCACGCGGGCGATGTAGGCGTTGAGCCGGGGCAGGTATTTGAAGAAGGGGTTCTCTTCGTTCGCATTGGTGGAGAAGGTGCCGAAGCGCATGAAGGGCGAGCTGAAAGGCGCCCAGGCCGGCTCACCGAAGCCGGGAGCTGGATAGGTGTAAGGGAAGCCGTGGTAGATGACGCCGTTGATCCCGGCGGTGAAGAGCTTGTCGGCCGCGGCCTTGATCTTGAGCGGGGTGGTCATGTAGTCGCGGGCGTTCCAGACGAAGGACTCGGAGGTGACGAGGTTGCGGCCGTAGAGGTGGCCGGCGGAGGAGGCCAGCTTGAGGAAGTCGGTCAGCCCGCCGGCATAGAGCTGCTCGGTCTCCGGGATCTGGGCGGCGCCGTAGTTCTGAAGCAGGTCGGCCTGCATGCCGTGGGCCTGGACGCGGGAGCGGAGACCTTTCGATTCTGCATAACGGCTGAGCTCGGCGATGAAGCGCTCCTGGTATAACTCGGCCACGGTGCGGTCCACGTCGGAGCGGATGCGCTCGCCTTCGCCGGTCGGAAAGTCGAACTCCGGCTTGAGGGTGAAGCCGAGGTGCCCGATCATATTGTTTTTCATGGGCACCGGCACCGCGGGGAGATAAGGGGTGAGGTCGTAGCCGCGGCGCTTTTGGAACTCGGCGAGGAAATCCGCGGTCCACAACTGCTCGGCCTTGAGCTCGAGGCTGTCGGTAAAATAGCCGCGCAGGGTTTTGCCGTAATCAGGCGCGAGCCATTTTTCGCCGGGCGCGAGCACGTGCTCGATATGGGTCCGGATGGCCAGCGGGTTGAGGTGATCCAATTCGAGTCCGTGCTCTTTTTGCGCGATCAGGATCGGGGCGACGCCGGTGGGCCCGGCATAGAAGAACACGATCTTCCACTGGCCGGGCGGGACCTCCCAGCGCAAGGACCCGTCCGGCTGCAGCCGGTCGCTTAAGTTGGTGAGCGAGCCGAAGTCCAGCATCACCGTGTCCTTGAAGTTCCAGGACTTGCGCGAGTGCTTGGGGTTGCCGAGGGACCGGGCCGCGACCGCGGCGATGGGCTTGAAGTCTTCCGGATAATAGGTGGCCAGGTGCTGGCCGATCAAGTCGCCCACCTTGGCAATGAGATAGAAGAAGGGTTTTTTGGGCCGCGGCACTCGCAGGGAGATTTGCTTCGGACCGCTCACGTCCTTTTCGTTCCAGAGCAGGGTCTGGCAGCCGAGCTCCTTGGTGATGTGCGGCCCGCCCTGGGGCCAGCCCGAGCCCAGGGTCAGGTCCATCTGGAGACCGCAGGCCTCGGCTTCCTTAAGCGCGGCCAGGACGTGCTCGTAGAACGAGGGCGTGGCAAAGCTCTTGACCCGGTCCCGCACCTCGGCCGGGGCCTTGGGGTTGAGGCCCATGGTAAACGCCTGCACCTCGGCCCCGCCGATCCCGGCCTGATCCAGCACCCCAATTTCGCGGCGCAGCTCTTCGGGCGTGACGTCGTTTCCCGGCCACCACCAGCGCACCCAGGGACGATAAGCCTTGGGCGGCTGGCGGAAAGATTCCCTATCCGCAGTCATGGCAGATTCCTCCCCTGAACTCTTCCCTGCTGAAACGACCAGAGCCAGCGCCAGCAAGAGCAGAAAATTATTTTTCATGGTTCGATTTGAAATGGAATTACTTGTTTTTAGCAGACTGCTTGAAAAGGACTCGGCGAAAGCAAAACACCACGAGAGTAATCACCGCGGACCAGATCACGGCCATGAAGATCCAGCCGGCGATGGTCATACCCTCGGCCATGGTTTGTTCCTCCTTGCCGCGATCGAGGTCAGGAGCACCAGCACGCCGATCAGGGCCAGCATCATGCCCCGGGCCGCCCACTTCCAGGTGACCACTTCCGCCGGCGCGCCCTTCATCCAAAGCACCTCGGGCCCGGCCTGCCAGATCCAGGCCACCATCAGGGCCACCAGATACAAGGGCGTGATGTAGCGCATGATGTAATAGAACACGCGCGGGATTTTCAGTTCGGCGCCTTTGTGGATCTCTTTCCAGGCCCATTCCTTGTCCTGGTTTTTTCGGCCGAAGACCCAGACGAACAGGATCACTTCGAGGGCGCCGAAGAGGGGGAGCCCGGCGGTGCCGGCCCAGAAATCCAATTCATCCAGGAACCCGCCCTTGAGTCCGAAGATCACCGGCTGGGCGCAGAGAATCACGACCAGCCAGACGACGACGACGGCGCGTTGGTGAGTGAGGTTGAGCTCGTCGTGGAGGAAGGTGATGGCCGGCTGGGCGAGCGCGACCGAGGAGGTGATGCCGGCGAAAAAGAGGAGCAGGAACCACAGCATGCCGAAGACGGCGCCGAGGGGGATGCGCTCGAAGATGAGGGGCATGGCCTGGAAGCCGAGGTTAAAAGCGCCGCCCTTGGCAAAGGCGATGGTGGCGGCGCCGCCGAAGAAAGCGAAGGCCACCGGGATGGCGATGGACCCGCCCAGGATGACTTCGGCGAACTCGTTGGTGGCCGCGGTGGTGACGCCGGAGAGGGTGATGTCGTCGCTCTCGTGGAGGTAGGAGGCGTAGCATTGCACCGCGCCGAAGCCGATGGACAGGGTGAAGAAGACCTGGCCGGTGGCGGCCAGCCAGACCCGGGATTCCCGGAGCAGGGAGAGGTTGGGGTTCCAGATGAAGCCGAGCCCGGCCCAGACGCTGTTTTCCGGGTGGGCCGGATCGGGCGCGCCCAGGGTGAAGACGCGGATGACCAGGATGACGGCGAAGATGAAGAGCAGGGGCATGGCGATTTTGGCCATTTTTTCAATGCCCCGGGAGATGCCCCGATACATCACGGCCAGGTTGATGACCGCGGTGAGCAGGAAGAAGAGGTAGGCGAGACCGATGCCGTGGCCGAAGCCGCCGAAATAAGAAGTGTCCTTGATTCCCTGGAAGCCGGCCAGGAAGTCGGCCATGCCGGCCTGGCTCTGCACCCCGAAGTAAAGCCCGGAGGCGGAGAAAAAAGAGAAAGCCAGGGTCCAGCTCTCGATATAGACGTAGTAGATGCAGATGGTGAGGGGCAGGAAGATGCCGAGGACGCCGAGGTATTTGGCGAGGGGATGGTTCCAGAGGATCTGGAAGACCGCGGGGGTGGTGCCGTGGTGGCGGGCGCCGCCGAAGCGGCCCATGCCCCACTCGACCAGGAGCAGGGGCAGGGCGAGCAGGAGGAGCGCGATCACGTAAGGGATCATGAAAGCGCCGCCGCCGTTCTGGGTGGCCTGGACCGGGAAGCGGAGGAAGTTGCCCAGCCCGATGGCGTTGCCGGCCATGGCCATGATCAGGCCGACGCGGGTGGCCCAGCGGTCGCGTTGTCGAGTGGTAGTCATGCCTGGTCCTCGCAGGTTTCGCTTGAGCATAGCAAAGCCCGCCGCGGCTGTAAACCCCGAAGTTTTGCAAAGCGGTTTCGCCGGTAGTAACATGAGCGACGGGCGAGAGAACGAGCGCCCGGCGGCGCCGATCGCGCCCGGAATCAGAAAAGCAAATGAAGGCTTCGAACCCAGCTCCGCCGCTGATCGCCATCGTCGGCCGGCCCAACGTGGGCAAGTCCACCCTGTTCAACCGGCTGGTGGGCTGGCGGGCCGCGTTGGTGGACGACACGCCGGGCGTGACCCGCGACCGGATTTACGGCCGGCTGGAATGGATCGGCCATGTTTATGCGGTTGTGGATACCGGCGGGTTCGAGCCGGTCACCGGGCCGGACGTGTTCGCGGCGATGCGGCTGCAGACCGAGTTTGCCATCCAGGAGGCCGACGCGGTGGTCCTCCTGGTGGACGGCCGGGCCGGACTGCACCCGGCCGACGAGCAGGTGATGGAGCTCCTCCGCCGGCAAAGCAAGCCGGTCTGGGTGGCGGTGAACAAGGTGGACACGGCCAAGCAGGAGGCGGGCCTCGCCGACTTTTATCGGCTGGGGAAGGACCGGCTCTTTCCGGTTTCGGCCGAGCACGGCCGGGGGGTGGACGAGTTGCTGGACGCGGTCCGGGAGGCGCTGCCGGGCGCGGCGGCGGTGGAGGAATCGGACGAGATGGTGCCGCGGGTCGCGGTGATCGGCCGGCCCAACACCGGCAAGTCCACCCTGCTCAACCGGCTGCTCGGGGAAGACCGCCACCTGGTGCACCCTGCGCCGGGCACCACCCGCGACGCGGTGGACAGCGAGGTCGAGTTCCAGGGCCGGCGCTACCTGTTCGTGGACACGGCCGGGATTCGGAGGAAGAGCAAGGTCAGCGCCAAGCTGGAGAAGCTTTCGGTGGTGATGGCGCTCCGGAGCATTGACCGCTGCCACGCGGCGCTGCTGGTGGTGGACGCGCTCGAAGGGATTGCCGAGCAGGAGGCCAAGATCGCGGGCCTGGCCCACGAACGGGGCCGCGCCGCCCTCATCCTGCTCAACAAGTGGGACCTGGTCGCAAACCCGGAGAAGCGGCGGGCCGAGCTCGACGACCAGATCCAGACCAAGCTCAAGCACATCACCTACGCGCCGGTGCTGACCATCTCCGCCCGGACCGGACTCCATTGCGGCCGGATCCTGCCCACGCTGGACCAGGTCCTGGAAGCCTTTCAACGCCGCATCGCCACCGCGGAGCTCAACCGCCTGCTCGAAGGCATCCTCGCGCACAACCCGCCGCCCTCGCCCGGCGGCCGTCCGATCAAGATCAACTACCTGACCCAGGTCTCGGTCCGGCCGCCCACCTTCGTCTTTTTCGCCAACCGGCCGGAGAAAATCCATTTCTCCTACCAGCGCTATTTGCAGAACTCGCTCCGCCAGGCCTATGACTTCACCGGCACCCCGGTGCGGGTGCTGTTCCGTTCCAAGCGGAAATCAGGCTGAAACTCCCACTTTCAAGCCGCCTGGCCCGGACCTGGCTGAACGGCCGGGGCAAGGTTCGAGACCGGCCTGCTTGGGGCTGAGTCGGAGTATTAAAGCAAGAGGTCGGTGAAAAGAAAACCCTCACGGAGCACGGTCTCGCCCCGGCGGACCGGGATGGCCCGGTCGAACATGGGGCCGGCGAAAGCGAAGGTGTGGAACTCGCCGTTTTCGCCGCAGGGGTCCACGCCCCGGGGCAAGCGGGCGAGCAGCGCCTCGTCAAAGGAATGGCCGGCGAGTTCGGTCGGCATCACCTTGGGATCAAGGCAGGTGAGGTAAGCGCGAAGCCCGGCCGCGATCATCTCGCGGGCAAGCTGCCCCGTCTCCCTTTTCCAGAGCGGAAAGAGCGCGGTCATCCCGATCTCGGCCATCCGCTTTTCCCGAAAGGCGCGCAGATCTTCCAGGAACAGGTCGCCGAAGATCACCCGGGTGATGCCCTGCCCTTTCGCCTGTTCGAGCGCGGAGCGCATGGCCGCTTCGTAAATTTCGTTGGAGCAGGGCGCGGGGATAAATACCTTGTGCAGGGGCAGCCCGGCCGCCCGGGCCTGCGCTTCCACCAACTCTTCCCGCACCCCGTGCATGGAGACACGGCCGTAGGTTTCGGTGATGGTCGCGAGCAGGCCGAGCACCTCGATTTCACCCATCTGCCGGGCCAGGTGCAAGGCCCAGGCGCTGTCCTTGCCGCTCGACCAGGCGATCCAGGCCTTGTGGTATGGGGTCAGGTCTTCACATTTCACATTTCGGTTATTTCACCCCCAGAGCATGGATGAGCAGGCACTCGCGCTCATACACGTTCCAGATTTTGCGCCGGCGCACGTCCACCCGCAGGTCGAAGATATCCGTGACCTGATAGTCCTGCTGGATGCGCTCGCGCGCGAGTTCATAGCCCTTATTGCCCCGGGTCACGTCCACGTCCGGAATCAGCATCTGCTGAGTCGCGATCAAACTCAAGGGAATCAGCACATGGGTCTCGCAGGCTTCCGCCTCCACCGGCACCACCCGGCCAAATTCCAGGTTTCGGGCCAGGTCATGGATCACCGGCGAGGGGTAGGAAAGCGAGCCCCGGGTATCCTGGTAAATGATCGAAGGCGATTGCGGGTTCAACCGGGCCCGGCGCACGGTCTTGTGCGCCGCATAACTCTCCTCCACCAACTCGCCCCGCGTGAAAAAGCCGTCCAGGAACCGGATCACCCCGGCGCAGCCCGGCAAACCCAGGCCGGCCAAGGCCAAAACTAAGACCACACCCCGCTTCATGGGACCGTGGCCCCTTCTTCCGATGCAGGCGGCATTGGCATCGGCTCGACCGGCGAAGCGGCCGCGGCCGGCGCCGGCCCGACGGCGATGCCGTGCACGATGGTGCACTCGCGGGCAAAGATCCCGAAGTAGTTTTTCAAGTGGGTGTCGGACCGCACGTCATAGAGCATGACCCCGCCCGAGGCCGAGAGCGCCTCGGCCACCGCGGCCTGGTAGCCGGCGTCGCCGATGATCACAATGCCCAGATAAGCCTTGGCACAGGCCTGTCCCTGGGCCGGCCCCAGTTCCACCAACTCCAGCGCGTCGGTCCGGGTGGCGGATCGGTAGGACATGGGCGAAGTCAAGTTCACGTAACACCCGGCGCTGAAAAGAACCGCGGCCAGAACTATACTTCCTGCCCACATTCGCTTGCTCTTCACTTGGATCTCCACTCCCTTCACGAAGTTATTCCCAGTCGCTCCGCCGCCATCTTTTTCAGCGGCTGCCGCACCAGCTTGCCCGAGGCCGAGCGGGGCAGCTCATCCACCAACACCACGTGCTTGGGCTTCTTGTAACCCGCCATCCGGCCCCGGCAGAACTCGATCACCTCTTCCGGCATCAAATCCGCTCCCGGCCGCGGCTCGATAATGGCCGTCACCGCCTCGCCCCAGCGCGGGTCCGGAACGCCCACCACCGCCAGGTCCCGGATCTTGGGATGGCCGCGCAAAATGTCCTCCACCTCCTCCGGGTAAACCTTTTCTCCACCCGTGTTGATCACCAGCGCGCCCCGCCCCTTGAAAATAAAATAACCCTGCTCGTCCACCGTGCCCTGATCGCCCACAAAAAACCAGCGCTTGCCCAAGAGCATCCGCCAGCAGCGCGCCGTCTTCTCCGGGTCCTTCCAATAACCCAGCGCCGTGTAGCCCCCGTAAATCAGCTCGCCCATCTCGCCCGGTTTCACGTCCTCCCCGGTCTCCGGGTTCACGCAGCGCGTCTGGTTCACGCCCTCCTTGACCAGCTTGACCCGCAGGGTGGGGATTTCTTTCTGGTCCGAGGACGAGAGGTGGGTGAAAGCCGAGCTGGTCTCGGTGGTGCCAAGCGAGTCAAAGGTGAGCAGCCCCGGGATGTGCTGGAACAGGCGCTTTTTAACCTGGGGCGACCAGGCTACGCCGGAGGACACGATAATTGCGACCGAGCGGGCGTTGTAGTGTTTCCGCTCCAGCTCTTCGACCATGGGGATGGCGAAAGCATCGCCCACGATCAGGATCATGTTCACCTGGTGCCGCTCCACCGTCTCCCACAGCTCGACCGGGTCGAAGGGATGGGGCTTGGTCAGAAAAAAGGTGGTGCAGGCCGCGGCGCCCAGTTGGGAAAAGTTGCTCTCGTAGGCAGCGCCGTGAAACATCGGCGCGGCGATGAGCAGTTTCATCTTGCCGCCGGCCAGCCGATACATCAGGGCCGAGCCGGGCAGTTTTTCCAACTGCGTCTTTAGCCAGCGGCCGACCGGACCCGGCTCGCGCTGAGCCAGCCGGCGGACAAAATCGCTCTTCAAGATTTTTTCCGGCAGCGGAATGGGAAAAGTGTTAGACAGGGCCACGTAGGACTCCGAGGGCAAATCCAGGATCCGCTCCACCATCGGCTGCATGGCGCTGACCACCAGGGAGTCCAGCCCGCGCACCCGGCTCTCATAGTCCCAGACCGTGCCCTTGGGATAGCCGGTGGTGCCGCCGGTGTAAAAGAGGAAGGCGAAGTCCTCGTTAATGACCTTCCAGTTCAACCGCGGCGGCGTGGGCGGATGCTTCTCCATCAGGCCTTCGTAGGCATGGTCGCCGGCCGGGGCCTCGCGGCCGATCACGATCACCTGGCGCAAGAGCGGCAGCTCGGCCCGGACCGCCTGCACCGGGTCCAGGCTCTTCGGCTCCACGATCACTGCCACGCTGTCGCTGTCCAGGAAAATGTATTTCAGCTCGGCCGGCACGTAGCGGGGGTTGACGTTGACCGGCACCGCGCCGATCCGGGAGACGGCGAAGTAGCTCTCCATCCATTCGATGGAATTGAACCCCATGATCGCCACCCGCTCTTCTTTTTGGATTCCCAGGTCGAGGAGGGCGTTGGCCAGGCGGTTGACGCGGGCGTGGAACTCCCTCCAGGTGAGCTGCTGCTCGCCCCGGATGAAAGCGGGCGTGTTCGGGATCACCCGGGCCAGAGTCTCCAGGCGGTGGTTCCAGGTGTGATCGGACTGATGCCCCTCCGGGTAATGCTGCCGGTAGTTGCGGAAGTAATCCTGCATCACCTTTTCTCTCCTGTGGGGTCAGAGCTTCACTTGAAACTTAACTGTTTCAGGTGCGTTGCAAAGGAAGCATCTCGGGACTTCAGCTCGCGGCACCGGCGCAGCCCCATAGAAACCGCGGTGGTGCTGGCGCGGGTCAAGCTCGCGGTCTCCGAGACGCTCAAGCCGCAGTGCTCCACCAGGTGGCCATAGGCTGCCAGCCTCGGCGGGAACCCCCGACGCTTCCTTTGCAAGTCCGCGGCCGCTACCCCAAACACTTGGGCCACCCGCGCCATTTCGTGTTCGCCGTTCACCCGGGGCCGACTCGCCTCCGTAAATTGCGGCACCGCTTCCTGCTGGCCCGCGGGTTGATACTTCCGGACCATTTCTGCCAGGGTCTCCCGCGCCCCCAAAATCACTCCGCTTCGCAACTGCTCAAGCCAATCCGGCCGCGAGCCGGCTAAGGACAAGCACTCCCGCCGGTAGCGCCGGCGACGCTCGGATGCTCCTTGGCCATACTGGGCCAGGATTTCCTCCGGCTGGAGCCACTCAAAACGCGAGCGCGACCGCGTATAGTCCCGAAAACTCGACCATGCATAGTCCGCGGGATCTTCCACCACTTTGGCCCGCACCGGGTTAAGGTGTAAATACATGGACAGGTGAAGCCAGTGCCCCTCGTCAACCACCAGCACCGCCTTGAACCGGCCCTGGAAAAGATGGCCCGAACGACCATGCCGGCGATGAAAGCGAACGGCGTAAGTGGTATTCAACCATTGCAGGCCGCGGCTCAAGTTGCCCCGCGGGGTGCGCAGGAACAGGTGATAATGGTTATCCATCATACAAAAGGCAAGAATCCCCAGCCCGTAACGCTCGTGGGCCGAGGCTAAGAGGTCCAGGAAGCTTCGTCGGTCATCGTCCTCCAAGAAAATCGCCTGCCGGTTATTGCCCCGCGCGGTTACATGGTAAAGCGCGTCCGGGAATTCTATGCGCCAGGGCCGGGCCATGACCGAAGCCTATCAAGCACGGCACAACCTGTCAAGCCTTAAGTTTCATGTGAAGCTCTGACCCCCCCCCCCAGAGCCTTTGGACGGAGATTTCGGCGATGGCGGATGAGTTCTAGGCTCACTCACATCTCGGCGAGCCACCACCTGATGCGCGGCACAGCCGTTGACAATCCGCCGGATGCCACAACTCATC